>Ga0265327_10000473_pt1 | contig 70933 bp, 62 predicted proteins | sample 41621metaG_FD_202089 | JGI IMG/M metagenome (GOLD analysis project Ga0265327, IMG submission 202089) | Rhizosphere microbial communities from Carex aquatilis grown in University of Washington, Seatle, WA, United States - 4-16-21 metaG | ecosystem: Host-associated > Plants > Roots > Rhizosphere...
TTCCCCAGCCGCAGCGCTTCTTCCCTGCTAAACGAAATGATCTCTTTTACCTGGGCTGAAAAGTTATTATCCATTTAATAGTGTTTATACAATTATAACAAATATTTTTGACGTTTATTACCATACACTTATGCACAGGTGTTAATCATTTAATAACATTGGCAAAATATGCAGGTCAAAATTGATACCAGAGAGAAATTTACGGTTTTTACGCCGGATGCGGATTGTTTGTCTGACAATTTAACAGAACAACTCTCCTCTGCTATAGCTCCATACCAGCAAAACGACACTAAGAACGTTGTTTTAAATTTAAAGAATGTTAGCGCTGTTGATGATATAGCAGCAGAACGATTAGCAAAAATGCAACAACAGTCTTATGAAATTAATGCAAGTTTTGTTATCTGCGAAATACAAAATACGGTTGAGGCAAAATTTGAGGAGTTGGAGTTGCTGGACCTGATGAATATTACGCCTACCGAAAGCGAAGCCTGGGATATTGTGCAAATGGAAGAAATTGAGCGTGAACTATTGGACGGCGATGATATTGAGTTTAACGGGATGGATGAAGAAGATAAAACGCCGTAGTAACAATTACACCTTATAATACCAGCAATGCAAAAGCAACCTGTTGCAGAAAATATTATACTTAGCTAAACGTATAAACCTGGCCCGTCACAATTCGTCCCGGCGCTGTTTCGTAAAAAATATAATTGGCTGCCATTTGTGCAGGCAATTGATTACACACCAATTTTTCCCGTTCATACATTACCATAAGGACAATACTCAACAATAACTTTACTGTTTTATAAATTTGGCCTTATATGTATTTACGCCATCGCTTACCTGCAAAAAATATAAGCCTGCAGTCATTTGCGCAGGTAGCTGAATGGTTTGGGTAAACCAGCCCTTGGCTGTGTTTGTAACAGCATAATGCAGTATTACTTTGCCCTGTACATCAGTTATAAGTATGCTTATTTTGCCAACATTAAATTTTGAGTAAGTTACAGTTACCTGGCTGTTGGCAGGGTTGGGGTACACCGCCCCTATTGCATTGTTTTTAGGATATTCAACACCAATTTTGTTTGTCCTTACATTATAATACCGCTCGTACTTAGCAAGGGCAAAATCAAGTTCACCGTTTTTACCGCCTGTGCCTGCCACGTAAAGGGTATAGCCATCTGGCTTAACACTATCCATGATTACCGCGTAAGCAGACTGATAGTCACCGCCAAATACTGACCTGTCCCAAAATGAATTGGTGTTATTAATAGAATCAATACTGCCATCATTTTTATAGCTTACAATAGCCGGGCTGGCTGTTAGGAAATAGCTATCCATAACTGTACCGGCTGTTACAACAAAGCCTTGTGTGGGGCTTACGCCACCGGCTGCAATACCCTCATTTACCGGGTTGGTTTGCAAATTGTTAGTAATACTGGTAATTACCATGCCATTATCACCAAAGGTTTTATCGGGCAAACCTTTCTCTGTAAACCTGCTTACAGCAGCTTCATATCCATCATACTGTACGCCGCCGCTAACCAGCATGCGGCCAAAATTGTCCCCCGTAATCCTGTATTTGTAAAGGTTGGCAGATACATCATTCTTTGCCATGGTTGCCAGGCCATTTTGACCATACCCGGCGTCAACATCACCATTAAATTTAAGGCTGTAAACACACATTGCCTGTTCGTACGCCTGGTTGTATACAACTGTGCCGCCCAATTTTATGGTATTGCTGTTATTGTCCACATACAAGTCAAAAACATTCATTGGTATTTGCTTTACCTTCCCATCCACGCCAAACTTTGTTTCCTTTGTGCCATCAGGTTTAAGCATGGCTGCAAAAAAACCATCTGTATAGCTTAGTGCGCTAAAAACAATATTACCATTTGGCAGCACGCCAAGCCCATCGTAAAAAATATATACCCCGGGGTATTTAACTATTCCTTTATTGCCAAAGCTGGTATCAGGCGTGCCGGAAGCGTTGTATTTAAAAATCAGCACCTCGCTCCCAACCTGCCCGCACATATATATCTTTTTATTTGCGCTGTCAACGGCTATATCCGGTTCGGCAAACTGGTCGGTGTAATATGAATAGGGTACTGCCGCCACCCCGTTTACTGCAAAGGCCCTGTCTACTTGCACACTTTTATTAGGCCCATATTTAACCAGGCACCAGTTGTCGTTTGCTGTACCACATAAAACAAAAGAATTATCCCAGGGCAGTTTAGCCATATTAAAAGCAACATCCCGGCTTGTACCAACCGTAAGTACTTTAACACCCCTGTTTGCAAACGTTGTATCTAAAAAACCGTTAGCTGTGTATTGAACAATACCAAACTCTGTAGCTGCATTCTTATTTACCTGCCCGCCCTGCAGCAGCCGGCCGCCGGGTAACAGGCACAAAGCAAATGCCTGGTCGTTTGAGTGATATATTGACTTATACAAATACCCCTTTTGTGCAAACTGAGTATCAATATTGCCATTTTTTAGCAGGCGTGCAGCAAAAAACTGGTTTATGGAATCCTTTGTTGCATAACCGCCAATTACAATGTTGCCACCAGGCTGAACAACAATACTGTTGGCTTGCGAAGCAGGCGCCCCAACGTTAATAATAACTTTACCATATTTACCAAAGCTGCTGTCTGCGTGGCCATTTGCTTTGTAACGCAATGCAAGCAAACTATTGCCGCTGTTACCTGCGCAAACAATTTTACCGTCAACCTGTAAAGTCATTTTATTGGCAATATCACTATTGACGGATATGGCCGAAACTACTACCCCATTAATACCAAATGTTGAATCCTTATCGCCATTGTTTTTTAATGCCAGCAAAGACACCTCGTAATTACGCCTGGTAGTATAGGTTTTACCTAATATTAATAATTTATTGCCGGGGCGTACAACAATGTCCAGCGCTTCGTCATCCTCTGTACCAATATCAAAAACGCCCACACCTGCGCCGTTTAAAAAGTAACTATCCAGCTTGCCGGCAGGGGTATAACGGGCTACCAAAAACCTGTATTTGTAATAGTCGTACGTTTTACCGGTTACGGCAATTCTGCCTGCGCCATCAACTGCTATTGCGGTAATATCGTCAATAGATATACCTGAACTTGAGAACGTATTAGTAACTACTGCGCCGTTGGTGCCAAATGAAGAATCAATAATACCTGATGAAGTAAGCCTTACAAGCACTGCATTTGCTTGCGAAACAGTTGACATAAAATATGCAGAGCCCCCAATTAATATTTTATCACCCTGCAACGCTAGCGCGTGCAGTGAAACACCGTCGTAAGCAGGCAATAAAGAATTAGTAATAAATGTGTCAATTCCTCTTTTGCCAAAGCTTGTGTCCAGTACACCGGATGAGTCTAACCGTAACAATGCGGTTTTATATTGCCGGCCTATTGCAACATTGCCCAGTATTAAAGTTTTACCATCGGGCTGCCGCACCATTTGCGACAGGCTATTGGTTGTAACATGTAATTCGGTAAGCGTTTTTTGCACCAGCTTTAACTGGCTAAAGGGCGTGAAAAAAGAAAGCAGAAAGGTAACAACAAGCACCAGGTATTTATGCATATGTTTAAGCTTATAAAGGGGGTAGTTGCTTATAATATTTGCTGCGCAAGTTGCCGGCTTTATGTTAAACGCACAATACCGAGATAAGGTGATATATTATGTTTTCTTTCCTGCGCAAATAGCCAGGCACAGCCAGCCTGCAATAAAACACGCACCACCAGCCGGCGTTATCGCACCAATCCATTTCAGGCTTTCGTTGCCGGTATTAAGCACGTAAACAAGCGCGTATAAGGAGCCGCTAAATAAAATAATGCCCCCAATAAACAAGTTACAGGCCCATGCAAAACCCCTTGCGGGGCCAAAGCGGTATAATATGCCACCAGCCAATAAAGCCAATACATGTATAAACTGGTATAACACTGCCGTTTTGTATATTTCCATTGTTTCCGGCGATAGCCTTTCTTTTAAAGCATGCGCGCCAAAAGCGCCCAAAGCAACCGTTATTGCCCCTAAATACCCGGCTATAGTTATGTACCTGTTATTCATTGCCCGAAATTATTTCTGCAAAATTTTTATCAGTAATGTTACCTGTTAAATGGTATTTTGCCTGTGAATAAAATGTTGCGCGCTCCTGCCTTTTGGCAGTTAAAAAACCAGCCAATTCATCATCAGACAAATTTTTTATTAATGGCCGGTGGCTTTTTTCTGGTTGCAGCCGCTGCACCAGCGTTTCAATCGGTTCGTCCAGCCAAACCGTTATGCCGTTCTTATTCATCCATGACATATTATCATGAAAGCAGGGGGTGCCGCCACCGGTAGCCAATACAAAAAGCTTTTTTTGGGCGAACCACCGCAAAACTTTCGCTTCCGATTTGCGGAAATATTCTTCCCCATCCTGTTCAAACATCTCGGCAATGGTTTTTTCCTCGTTTATTTCAACAAGGTTATCAAGGTCATACCCGCCGCATTTTAGTTTTTTCGACAGCTTTTTTGTCCAGTGGCTTTTACCGCTGCCCATCATACCTATAAGAAAAAGTTTCGGGCCCCCATCCCCTGCAGGGCCGCTTTTAACAACGTTCGTTTTTTCAGCCATCGCTATGTTCCTTAAATAGGTACGAATATAGTGATTTGAAGTTTAGAGTTTATCGGGGCGCTTTTTGAATAATGAGGAAGATTTTTATTAACAGAAGTTAGCAAAGCCATTCACGTTTTTATCATTCATATTTCAGCTAAAACGCCCACGGCGGGTTTTACCCATCCAAGCCTCGCTTCTTTACCGGCCAGTTGTTGTTTGCTGTAAAACTGCAGCACATAATCCCTCTCAATAAAAGGCTGCTGCAACAACTCAGCAATTTCTACTGCCGAAAATTGCGTAATACCACCCGTTATAATATAACCGGCAATGGTTGATGTATACAACAATGTAATAGTTTCGTGGTAGCCCGCACTGTCTGTATTTTGGCCCCCCACGCTTACGTTATATGTTTTAATGCCGTCTCTTATTTTTTGTACCGCCTGTGGCAGGGGGTAATGCAGGCAATACCAAAAAGCCATAATAAAATGCGCCTCGTGGGTCCATTGTTCTTTAGGCAAAGTATGGTTTTCAAATTGCTCAATTAATTGAGTTGCTTTCTCGTAGGTCATGTTAAGCTATTTTGGGGTTTATTTCTTCCTTGTAGGTGCTTAGTATAATGGTAGTGCTGGTGCGTGTAATAGCTTTCAATGCCTTTATTTTATTTACCAGCAGGTTTTCAAGCGCAGCAGTATCTTTTACCATTACTTTAAGCAACAGGTCGCAATCGCCGGCTACGTGATGTACTTCAAGCACCTCGCCCATGGCAATAATTTGTTCTTTTACGCTTGCACTTCTGGTATGGTCAACCCACACGTTTATAAAGGCTGTTATATGCAGTGCAAGCTTTTCACGATTTAGCTTAACTGTATATTTATCAATCAATCCGCTTTTGCCAAGCTTACGCAAGCGTTCTGTAACAGCAGGCAGAGACAGGTTACCTTCCTTGCAATCTCTGCCCCGGTAATGCGGCTGTTTTGTATAAGAAGGTTAAGTATTTTGCTGTCAAAAGCATCCATAACAGGCGTTTTATACAGCAAATTTACCTATTTGGCTATTTTAATATGACATACTGCTGAAAATGACAGCGAAGATTAAGGTAAAGTAAAAATGTAGTTAATAACTACTATAACAGAAGATGTCAGCGCTGGGTAGTGCAACTGATTATATGTGATTAGGTAAGTTATTAACCCGGCAAAACCAGGTTCGCTTTTTCTTTTGCAACACCAATTGTTGCGATTGAGCCAGCATCAAATTTTAAAAAATCCGCTTCAACACCATCAGAAAATATTATTCCGTAATTAGTCATAAAAGATTCGATCACAAGTTGTGTTCTTTCTGATAAAACACCTGCCGCAATGCCTGTCTGCGACTTTTTACTTGCAAATGGCTCCCGCACGGCAAACATCAGCTGGTTATCGGCAAGCCGTGCATATTTTTTTTTGGTGTTATCTTTTTCAATGTACTTGTGTATTCCAAAAGTCATATTAAAAACTGAGCTTAACCAGCCTGTTGAGCCTGCCTGGGTGGATACGATTATACCCGACGACGAATGCTCTTCTGTTATGTTATTATATGTTATTTTGTAGCGCGCGGAGATATGTGACGAAGCCCCTACGAATAAATCATTAAAGGCAAGCAGCCTTTGCCCGTCGTTAAGCCTTGCTTCGGCAAAAGATGCAAGTTTTGCAGCATAGTTGCCTGCCATTACTTTTTCGATAGCCGTAATAAAATTGTCAGGCCTAAAAGGCAGCAGTATTCCATCAAAGCGTTCGGTATCGGGGTTTACCGCTACTATTGGTATTTCTTTCACATATTTTGCCGCGTTTGCAACCAGCCCATCCTGCCCGACTGTTACCACAATATGGCTGCTGTTGAAAATGAAAGAAGGCAAAAAACTTCGTTCAACAATCTTGTTCTTAATTACAGTTGAAAGGTTGGTTTGAACAGCAGAAAGTGAGCTATAAAAAACTTCATGCTCTTTTTCATAGTCGTTAAAATTACCACCCGAGCGTTCAATATAAAACTTAGCCTGTGCTTTTGTATTAAACCTTTCAATCAATGTTTCAAGCCTTGTTTTATTCTTTACAATGATCGCATATTCAATACTCATTTTTTGTCTTTCTTATCATTTAAAAGGGCATCTAACAAATCCGGGCTAATGTTTAATGTGCCTATTTTGTCTGCATTTGTAGCCAATTCCCTAAAAGCCAGCGAAATGTTGAACCTGGGGTCGGCGTTATTATTTAATGCAGTTAACGTTTTCCAGTCAATCTCCTTGTAAGGCTTCAATGTTGTTTCTATAACATAACCCTGGGCCTCAGCTTCTTTTCTTTGGTTAGCTGTTTTTTGCTCTATCAAAAGCTTCCTTTGGTTTTCCACCGAAATATCTGCCTGTACTTTCATTTCCCGCAATTTTCTGTCAGTCTCAGCTTTTTGAATTTCACTTTCTGCTTGCTTTTCGGCTATTTGTTTCTTTTTTTCTTCTACTGCTATTTCAGTGTTTAACTCACTCTCTTTAATTTTCCGTTCCTGCTCAACAGCAAAATTCCTTCGTTGGTAAATTGCCTGGTCTGCTTCCTGTTGCAAGCTCTCCCTGGTTTCTGTTTCAAGCGCCCGCCCCATTTCAGGTGTTGCTTTAATGGCCAAGACATTAATACTTAATATTTCTATCCCCAGCAATTTTATAGCCTGCGAGTTAGTAAGCCCTTCCGTAATTTTTGTTTCAACAGTTTTAGCCGAACGGATAGCTTCCTTTAAGCCTAATTGGTGAATAAACGAAGATGTAGCCGTTTGGGCTTCATTAACTATAGTTTGGTTAAGCTTTTCGGTATCATCCTTTTTATAGGTACCATTTGCATTTACTGTATAATCAAGTACATCTGCCAGTTGCCTTGGGTTGCCTATTTTGTATGTAATTTGGCCTTGTATAGAAACGGTTTGGTAGTCTTTAGTTGTTTCGTTAAAAATGAAAGGTAAATTGTTGCTGGCTATCGGAACGGCAGAAATGGAAGTTGAAGGTGCGTAATAAAAAAATGATAACCCTCTGCCTTCTTTTGCAACTTGCCCATTTTTAAATTTAATGACATATGTCATTGAGTCGAACTTGATAAATTTGATTCCGAACATGGCTTATAGATTGAATTATTGCCAAATATAGCAATGCGCCGGAATTATTGCCGTTAAGCTATAGTAGAAATTTGAAGAATGTTTGGACTGACTATAAAAAGCAGCTTTTAGACTAACTCGCTACGCAGGCATTTATAACAACTTAATACATAATGATAACCTCAACTTATGTTATTGAGAAACACAAGTTCCGCAGTCTTTCCTTACTGACCTATTGACCTACTGACCATAATGACTATTTTACTTAAACGCATTCAGCCCCGTTACATCCATGCCGGTAATAAGCAGGTGCACGTCGTGCGTGCCCTCGTATGTAATAACACTTTCAAGGTTCATCATGTGGCGCATAATGCTGTATTCGCCTGTAATACCCATGCCGCCCAGCATTTGGCGCGCATCGCGGGCTATGTTGGCGGCAATTTCGCAACTGTTGCGTTTAGCCATACTTACCTGTTGGGGGGTCGCCTTGCCTTCATTCATCAACACACCTAAGCGCCAAACCAATAGCTGGCCTTTGGTAATTTCAGTGATCATCTCCGCCAGCTTTTTTTGCTGTAGCTGAAAGCCGCCTATGGGCCTGCCAAACTGTTCCCGTTCCTTGCTGTAACGCAGGGCCGTATCATAACAGTCCATTGCAGCGCCAAGCGTGCCCCAGGCTATGCCATAACGCGCTTTGGTAAGGCAGCCCAATGGGCCTTTCAAGCCCTTTACATTAGGCAATATATTTTCTTTAGGTACTTTAACATCGTGAAACACCAATTCGCCGGTAGCGCTGGCACGCAGGCTCCATTTACCGTGTGTAGTGGGTGTGGTAAAACCCTCCATACCACGTTCCAATATCATTCCCCTAATAATACCTTCTTCATCTTTAGCCCAAACAACCGCCACCTGCGCGTAAGGTGCATTACTAATCCACATTTTGGCGCCATTTAATATTACATGGTCACCTGCATCCTTTATGGTACTTAGCATGCTGCTGGGGTCGCTGCCGTGGTTAGGCTCTGTAAGGCCAAAGCAGCCCAGCCATTCGCCGCTTGCCAGTTTGGGCAGGTATTTATTACGTTGCGCTTCGTTTCCATAAGCATATATAGGGTACATTACCAGGCTGCCCTGCACACTGGCCGTGCTGCGTACACCGCTGTCGCCGCGCTCCAGTTCCTGCATCATCAGGCCGTAGCTAATATAGTCAAGCCCGCCGCCACCATATTCATGCGGAATAGTAGGCCCAAAACAGCCCAGGTCGCCCATTTGCTTTACTATTTGCTGTGGAAATTCTGCCCGCTGTGCATAATCTTCAATAATGGGCGATATTTCCTTTTTCACGTAATCACGTACAGCTTCTCGCACCATTTTGTGCTCATCGTTAAGCAATTCGTCCAGTAAATAGTAATCGGGTGACTGAAATGTATCTGTTTTAATTGCCATATATCCGGTTTATTCTTGTAGTGTGTAGTTTATGAAGGGTGTGATTTTCGTAGATCTAGGACAAATTTCTATATTTAGTTTTTGGACCTCTTTTTTGGTGAAATATAGAAGAAATGATAATCATATTATTTTCGTGATCAAATATATAAACTATAGTATAAGGATATTTCTTGACCAAGGTTTCTCTAAAGTTTTTATATGTTTTTCTAAATCTATCTGGCTGTTTTAATATAATATCTACACTGTCATTTACTGCGGCAAAAAAATTAATTGCAGCCTGTTCGCTTTTATCACGATACCAATTTGAGGCCTCGCGAAATTCCCTATTTGCGCGCGGTTGGAAACGGATTTGGAAAATCATTTTTTCCTTTTACTCTTGATAATGTCCTCTATACCTTTGTTAACTTCCTCCCTTGTCAATAATTCCCCTCCATTTAAGTATTCCTCGTACCGGCTATCCAGTTCCTTCTTAAATTCGTCGCTGTAACCACTGTCGTCCTGCGATTCAGCAAATGTTTTTACTACAGTAAGCACAGCCTTTTTTTGTTTAAGGTTTAAGCTTGATAAATAGCCGTTTATTTCCTTATCAACCTTTGCTGCATTCATAAAAATCTATTTTACCCAAAGTTAATCTTTCTTTTTGTTTGTGTTCACCACAGTATAACTTACAATTGTTAGTATGCAAATGTAACACGCATGGCTTACCTGCCAATGTTTTACTTATTTTTATTTTATTAAACTAACCGGTATGAAGAAATTCCTGGTGTTTGCATTTTTGGCCTTTGCCGCTTTGGGCGCACATGCTCAAAATAACAAGGGCGATACCATTAAACAATACTATTTTGTGCTGCTGCTTTCCGGGCCAAACCGCGGTCAGGATTCTGCAGCAGCTGCTAAAATACAGGATGGCCATATGGCCAACATAAGGCGGCTGTATGCGGCAGGAAAACTTAAAGTTGCCGGGCCATTTGACGATGAAAACAGCAATTGGCGGGGCTTGTTTATTTTTGACTGCAACAATAAAGAAGAGTTGGAGGGGTTATTAAAAACCGACCCTGCTATTGCAGCAGGAAGGTTAACTTACGAAATACATACCTGGTATACCCTGGCAAGCGGCAGCTTTAAACCGGGCAGACCAACGGAGTAAATGCCAAATACGAAGTTAGAAGTACGAAAAACAAGCAAACGGTACCATGCTTTTTTGCAGGCTTCAAAAAAAATATTTTAAAATATTTTCTTTAAAAATGCAACACATGCAAAAAGCGGGTGTACTTATTATTAACAACGATAAATTTTGATTGAGTGGAAGTTGTGGCGAGTTACGTAAAAGACGAAGTTGTAGAGCGCTGCCTGCAGGGCGATGCCAGCAGTTACACTATACTGTATAAGCGTTATGCAACATCTATGTTCAACACAAGTTTGCGCATAGTGAATAATAAAAAAGATGCCGAAGATGTTTTGCAGGAGGCATTTACCGATGCCTTTGGCAACCTGCAAACATTCAATTTTGGGTCAACGTTCGGCGCCTGGCTTAAGAAGATAGTGATTAACAAATCGCTAAACCATCTTAGAAAGGGAAAAATGCTGCTGATAGATGCAGGTGAGGATACGATAGAACATATACCTGAGAATGAGATGATTGACGAGGAGCATATTCACCTGCAGGTGGCCAAAATAAAAAAGGCCATGCAACAGCTTAACAATGGCCAACGCACAGTATTAACCTTATACCTGTTTGAAGGATACGACCATGAGGAGATAAGTGAAATAATGAGTGTTGCTGCGGTAACAGTACGCAGCCAGTATATGAGGGCAAAACAAAAACTATTAACAATTTTAAAAGATAACTGATAATGCAAAACAGGCTGGAAGATTTTATCAGTGCCAACAGGGAGGCATTCGACGGTGAGGAGCCGGGTGCCAGCGTGTGGGAAAATCTTGAGAAAAAGTTTGTGAAGAAACAGCGCGGCCTTGAACAATTTGTACAAACTAATAAAGATGCCTTTGACAGCGAAGTACCTTCTGCACAGGTGTGGGAAAACCTGGAGAAGAAGTTTGTGAAGAAAGAGGGCGCGCTTGAACAATTTGTAAAGGCCAACCGGGATGCCTTTGATACTGAAGCGCCCGGTGAAGAGGTATGGAATAAAATTGAGAGAACTTTTGTTAAACAGGATGAAAAGAAGCCAACTGTTATTTACAGAAGTACGATGGTAAGGGTTCTTTCCATAGCTGCAGCGGTTATTTTAGTAGCAGTTAGCGTATGGTTTTTTACTACAAATAATAACGTAACAAAAATAGGAGTGCAGCCCGTTGCACAAATAAAGAAAGTTAATAGCGATACAGCTACAACAGTCACTAACAATGCTACAGCACCAGCGACTCAACCATCAGCACAGGATAAAATTGCCGAAACTAACCCGCAGCCTAAGGACAACAGCGCTGGTAAAGATGCAGATGTTAGCGCTGAAGATGACCAAACACAGGAGATATTTTATTATACAAAACTTACAGAAGTTAAGTTTAGGGAATTAAAGAAGATTGAGAAAGATGACCCTGCCCTGTACCACAGTTTTGCCGGTGAAATACATAAGCTGGACAGTGCATACCATGGCTTACAGGCAATGCTAAAAGAAAATGCGGATAAAGAAGCGATATTAAGCGCAATGATAACCAACCTTAAAATGCAAACAGAAATACTTAGCAAACAGCTATATATTATACATAGTTTAAAAAAGAGTAAAAAAACAGGAAATGAAAACAAGGATCAAAGCATTTAAGCTGCTTTTTGTTAGCGCAGCAATGCTTACAACAACCCACCTGCTGGCCAAAGATTCCGAAAAAACGAAATCGTATACCAAATCATACAATGTAAGCAGCAGCGATGCCATAACAATTGACAACAGGTTTGGTGAAACACGCCTTGAAACCTGGGCAAACAATGAGGTTAAGGTAGATGTGCAGATAAAAGTAGTTGCCGGCAACGACGAAAGGGCGCAATCTTTAATGGATGATATTAGCGTTGATGATGGCAAAAACGGCAGTGGCGTATATTTTAAAACAAATATAAACAGCCATAATAACAACGGTAAGGGGCATACAGAAATGCATATTGACTATGTTGTTCACCTGCCTGCCAATAACCCCTTAACACTTAACACGCAGTTTGGCGATACTTACCTGCCAGACTATAACGGCCCGGTTACTATTGAAAATAAATTTGGCAGCCTTAAGGCCGGCAAGCTGGCCAACGTAAAAGATTTTGATGTTGAATTTGGCAAGTGCGATGCGGAAAGTATTAACAACGGCAAAATTGTTATAAAATATTCAACCTTTACAGTATCAAAGTTAAGCGGCGATATTGATGCAAGGTTTGAGTTTAGCGAAGCAAGCAAATTGACGATTGATAATACCATTAAAAGCCTTAATATTTATAATAATTATTCAACTGTAAAAATTACAGCAAGTAAAGACCTTTCTGCAAGGTTTGATATTGACACACATTTTGGCGATTTCTCAAATAGAACCGATTTCTCTATAAAAGACAAAAATGAAGATGACGATTCTCGCGGGCCCCGTTTTGACTACCACTACAGCGGCACAGCCGGCAGCGGCACAGTTACCATAAAAGTAAAAGCCAATTTTGGCAGCACCACGCTTATGTAATAATAGAATATGCTTCAAAATAAACGGCAGGATAAAACAAATTATCCTGCCGTTTATTTTTTGTTCACCTTTATTCACCACAAATAGCAAAAATTCGGAGATATTTACAAATAACTTTTAAAAAAAGGCAGCGCTATGCTTTTTGAAGATACCTTACAGTATGCCCGTTTAATGGACAGCCAGGATGAATTAGCCCTATTTAAGCAACAGTTTTACTACCCGCAACATAACGGCATTGACGCAATATATTTTTGCGGCAATTCGCTTGGTCTGCAACCCAAAAACGTTGAAGCGGCTATTGCCACCGAGTTAAAGACCTGGCGCGAGATTGCCATTGAAGGGTATTTTGAAGGCACTAACCCGTGGCTGTATTACCATCGCTATGTAACACCTGCATTGGCTAAACTTGTTGGCGCCGGGATGGAAGAGGTAACTGTGATGAATGCACTTACGGTAAACCTGCACTTAATGATGCTTGGTTTTTACCGCCCCACAGCAACGCGTTATAAAATTATGATGGAGGCCGGCGCTTTTCCATCTGACCAATATGCAGTTGAAACGCAGGTTAAACATTATGGCTTTAACCCGGCAGATGCTATTATTGAAATAGGCCCCCGTGAAGGTGAAAAATTAATTAGGGAAGAAGATATTATTGCAGCTATTGCAGCGAATGAAGAAGATCTTGCGTTGGTATTATTTGGTGGCATAAATTATTATACCGGGCAATTGTTTGATATACAGGCTATAACGCTGGCGGCGCATAACGCTGGCGCTGTTGCCGGGTGGGACTTAGCGCATGTTACCGGCAATGTGCCTGTACGGTTGCACGACTGGGATGTTGATTTTGCCGTGTGGTGCAGCTACAAATATCTTAATGCGGGCCCCGGCGCAACAGGCGGCGTTTTTGTACACGAAAAGCATGCAGGCAATAACAATACCTTTCGTATGGCGGGCTGGTGGGGCAATGATGAAAAAACAAGGTTTAAAATGGAGAAGGGTTTTATTGCCAAACCCGATGCCACCGGCTGGAATGTTAGCACCACACAGGTGTTTAATACGGTAGCTTTAAAAGCATCGCTTGAGTTGTTTCAACAGGCCGGCATAGAAAAGCTACGCGCAAAAAGCATTAAACTAACTGCTTACCTGGCGTTTTTATTGCACAGGCTTACCAACCTTTCTTTTGAAATTATAACGCCGGCAAACCCTTTACAAAGAGGGGCGCAGTTGTGCTTATATTTTGAAGAAAAAGGCCGCGAGGTGCACAAAAAAATGCTTGACAGCGGCGTTATAGTTGACTACCGCGAACCCGGTGTAATACGCGTTGCACCAACACCATTGTATTGCAGCTTTGAAGATGTGTATAGGTTTTATGAGATACTGAAGGAGATAGCCTAAAAAGTCAGAAAGTCCGGAAGACAGAAAGTCCGAAAGAAAGAAAAGCCATAAAATAACAACAGCCAATATTTGACATAACTTATCAAATATTGGCTGTTACTTTATCTTTAGGCCTTTCGGTGTTCCGGACTTCAACTATTGCAAAAGACTTTGAAGATTTATAAGAAACCTTATGGGTCTTTAATTTAAACTCCGCCCAAAATCCTCACCATCCTTAAAAATCTGCGAAGCAATCCTTGGGCCTGTCAAAACTTGTCCGCGATGGCGGAAGCCCGTTCCTGTTATTCATTAATTGCTGCAATACCCGGCAGCACTTTACCCTCAAAGTACTCTAGCATGGCGCCACCGCCCGTGCTTACGTAGCTTACTTTATCAGCAAAGCCAAACTGGTTTACGGCAGCAACGCTGTCGCCACCACCCACAAGGCTAAATGCACCACTCTGGGTAGCCTCCGCAACGGCTGTAGCGATAGTTTTAGTGCCGTGCTGAAACTTCTCCATTTCAAACACGCCCATAGGGCCGTTCCACAAAATGGTTTTAGAGTTTTTTATAACGTGTGTAAAGGTTTCGCACGCCATTTCACCAATATCAAGCCCCATCCAGCCGTCAGGTATGTTATTGCTCAATGCTGAAGATGTTTCCGCATCAGCGGCAAACTTATCAGCAATAATGCTGTCGTTTGGCAGGTGTATGCACACACCTTTCGCCTCTGCTTTTTTCAATATCTCCCTTGCTGTTTCAAGCCTGTCATCCTCGCATAAAGATTTCCCTATCTGGCCACCCTCTGCTTTAAAAAAGGTATAAGCCATGCCGCCGCCAATAATAATATCGGTTGCCCTTTCCAGCAGGTTTTCGATAATTAATATTTTATCGCTCACCTTAGCGCCGCCAATAATAGCTACAAAAGGTTTTTCTGCCTTATGCAATACTTTTTCTGCGCTGGCAACTTCACCTTCCATCAGCAGGCCAAACATTTTTTTATCTCCGGGGAAGAATTTTGCAATTACCGCCGTTGAAGCATGTGCCCTATGCGCCGTGCCAAAAGCATCGTTTACATATATGTCGCCCAGTTTAGCCAGCTTTTCAGCAAAGCCCTCGTCGCCTTTTTCTTCTTCTTTGTAAAAACGCAGGTTTTCCAGCAGCAATACCTGGCCAGGCTGCATGGCAGCGGCTTTATTAACCGCTTCTTCACCGATGCAGTCATTTGCAAACTGTACATCAATACCGCCCAATAGTTCACTTAAATGTGCAACCAGGTGTTTTAATGATGATTTTTCTTCCGGCCCGTCTTTTGGGCGGCCAAGGTGGCTCATCAATATAACGCTACCGCCATCTTTCAAAATTTTTTGAATGGTAGGCACCGCCGCGCTCATACGCGTATCATCGGTAATGGCCTGTGTTTGCTTATCAAGCGGCACGTTGAAATCAACGCGTATCAAAGCCTTTTGTCCTGCAAAATTGTGGTTGGAGAATTTGCTCATAAATGTTATTGAATTAAACAATATTTGTGTTGTTTGTAAAAAACCTTTGAAATCCCTTTTCTGCAAGGCCTGTCTTTAACTTTTTGTCGCCTGTCCACAACAGCCCATTCAATTCAATTGTCAAAGCTACAAAAACAGCATCTTTACTATCAATATTTTCACACAATTCGCTTGCCTTCTTTCTGTTGCTTAATGAAATAAAGTGATGAGGTACTAATTGTATACGTGCAAAAAGATTATTAAGCACTTCCAAAAGTTCTATCTCGGTTAGCTTTGAGTGTTTTAAAATCTTCTCTTTATATTTAAAAATCTCTGTAAAAATAAAGTTGGGTGCAAAAAATTCATACGCTTTGTTTTCCAACGTATCTAAATGAATGGATTTATGCGCCAACAGCGCTGAGAAAAGAATGTTTGAATCAACAATAACAATCATTCGTCTATTTTTCCAGGAATGTCTCTTTGTTTTGTTTCCACCATGCCTCTTTCATTTCTTCATCAATTTCCAATACCGCTTCATCAAAATCAGCCTTTGCGATAAGGTATTCCAAACGGGTAATCCTCATTACATCTAATAAAACATCTTCAGAAAAATTGTGCTTATCAATACTAAGCACCAGTTTATCATTTGTGTTTTCTATTATCAATCCTGTCATACACCGAAAATTTTACACTCAAATTTAAAACAAAAACCGCAGCATTTAGCTGCGGTTGAATGTTTTATTATAGTGAACAGAGAATTACCAGCGCAGGTGTGCGACGCAACTATAGCATAATAATTACTCTCTATTGCCTGTAACTCAAAAGAATAACCTTATTTGCTAATCAAACCAGCTAAATGGTTTACAGTCCGCACTAACTGGCTAACATAGCTCATTTCGTTATCGTACCAGCTAACAACTTTTACCAGTTGTTTTTCGCCAACACTAATTACTTTAGTTTGTGTAGCATCGAACAACGAGCCGAAATGCGTACCAATAACATCGCTGCTAACAATTTCATCTTCAGTATAACCAAAGCTTTCGTTGCTGGCGGCTTTCATAGCTGCATTAATTTCGTCAGCCGTTACTTTTTTAGCAACTGTAGCAGTAAGTTCTGTAACGCTGCCGGTAATAACCGGTACACGTTGTGCGCTGCCGTCTAATTTACCTTTTAATTCAGGCAATACCAGGCCGATAGCTTTTGCAGCGCCGGTGCTGTTGGGTACAATGTTGGCTGCTGCTGCACGTGCACGGCGAAGGTCGCCTTTTGCATGCGGTGCGTCCAGTGTGTTTTGGTCGTTGGTATAGGCGTGAATGGTGGTCATTATGCCTATTTCAATGCCAAAATTATCATTTAATGTTTTTGCCATTGGGGCAAGACAGTTGGTAGTACAGCTTGCACAGCTAATAACTGTTTCGCTGCCATCCAGTATATCGTGGTTAACATTAAAAACAATTGTTTTAAGGTCGCCTGTAGCAGGTGCTGATATTACAACACGCTTTGCACCGGCTTTAAGGTGTGCCTCAGCTTTTGCTTTATCGGTAAAAAAGCCTGTGCTTTCAATTACCACATCAACATCATGCTCACCCCATGGAATTTGTGCGGGGTCTTTCTGCGCATATATTTTTACTTCAGCTCCGTCTACAATAATGCTGTTTTCTGTGCTTTTCACGTCACCATGAAAACCGCCCTGCGCGCTGTCGTACTTTAAAAGGTGGGCTAAAACTTTAGGGCTTGTCAAGTCATTTATCGCTACAATTTCAATACCTTCCATGTTGTGTATCTGCCTGTAAACCAAGCGTCCAATACGGCCAAAGCCGTTGATGGCTACTTTAACTGTGCTCATAATTTTTTATTTAGGTTTTTAAAAAGCACCGCGAATTTACAGTTTATACGGGTAATAAGCTAATTTTTTGGTTGCTGCGGGCTTGTTTTTCATATTATGTTCATATTTAGCATTAGCTCAAACCCCGATAAACCTTATCTGCGGTTTTGTATATAAAGACGCAGAAGCTACCGTTTTCTGACAAAATGCTTTTTACTTTCAAAAAAATTTTGCCACAAGGCTTCTAAAGGGTACTTTTGCACTCCCAAAAATGGAGCGTTGGTAAATCGGTTAATACACCTCCCTTTCACGGAGGAATGACGGGTTCGATTCCCGTACGCTCTACTTTAATTTTTAAAAGGCATCACTAAGGTGATGTCTTTTTTATTTCACCGGCGCATTCACCCCTCCTCAATGTCATTCTTACCCCCGTTTCACTAACGCAACATTAAATAGCTTTACAAAAAAATATAATGCGAAAGATAATAGTTACTGAGTTCATCACCCTTGATGGTGTTGTTGAAGCGCCCGGCGGCAATGAAACCCCTCACCCCCATGGCGGCTGGCAGGCTAAATACAGGTCTGCCGAAGCAGGCAAGTACAAAATGGATGAACTTTTTAGCGTGGATGCCTTGCTGCTGGGCAAAACCACTTACGATGGGTTTGCCGAATACTGGCCTGGCCAGACTGGGAATGGGTTTGCTGACCGCATGAACCAGTTACCGAAACATGTGGTGTCCCGAAGCCTCCAAAAAGCGGACTGGAATAACAGCCACATTCTGCGTGATGTAGCTGGAGACGTTGCTGCGCTGAAGAAGTCTGAGGGCGGTAATATACTTGTGTATGGCAGCGCTACATTGGTAAAAGCCCTGCTTCACCATAACCTGGTTGACGAACTGCGGCTGATGGTATATCCTGTCTCAGTTGGCGGTGGGTTGAGGCTTTTTGATGAAAACCTGGAATTAAAGCAATTTGAACTCAAAAACTCGCGCTCGGGTGAAAACGGCGTACTTATTCTTGAATATCAACCGGTTTACTAAGCAGTGAAGGTCTTCGTGACAAATTTTTAGCGTGGTTTTTTATTGGGGAGGTTTTACTAAGCAGTCTTTGCCTCAAGGTTTTGTTTTACCCTAAAAAGCCGCTGTTTACGAAAAGATTTTGCAGCAATGCAATTGAAGCCTATTTTTGCAATCCCAAAAAACGGAGCGTTGGTCAAGGGGTTAAGACACCTCCCTTTCACGGAGGAATCACGGGTTCGATTCCCGTACGCTCTACAGGAAAAGGTACATTAGTTGTAACTATCCCAAATGCCGCAAGGTGTTTGGGATTTTTTGTTCCTGGTAATATCTACTTACTTCACAAACAACTTGGTTGCCATTTTATCGTCGTGGTTGTAAATGTCTTTTCTAAAGTTTAATACTCCGCTGCGGTCAACCCAGGCAGTAAAGTAACCAATAAATACTGGCAGCGGCTTTTTAAGGCTAACCCAGTATTCCTTGGTGCCATGCATCAGCGAATCTATTTTTCGGGTGGGATAAGTTGTTGTATCCGCACGCAACAGGTATTGTGCAAACTTCATCGGCTCCCCCAGGCGTATGCAGCCGTGGCTTAGGTTACGGTTGCTTGCATCAAACAGGTCGCGGTTAGGCGTATCGTGAAAATATATGTTGTAGTTATTAGGGAACAGGAATTTTACCAGCCCCAGGCTGTTGTTACCGCCGGGTTTTTGCCGCACTATGGGCAGGCCGTGACTTTTGCCGGTTATTTCCATGTTGTTTTTGGTGATGTAATTGGGGTCTTTCTTCATAGATGGAACAATCTCTTTCTCCACTATACTTTCGGGCACATTCCAATACGGTGCAAACACAATGTATTTAAGATTTCCGTTGAATATAACCGTGTTGTTAGCGGCGCTACCTACAATAACGTTCATGGTATACTGTAATGCGCCACTGTCAAAAACATACAGCTTATATTCAGGTATGTTTACAAATACATAATTGGTATCAACATCTGGCGGCATCCAGCGCAGCCTTTCAAGGTTAATAAGAATTTGTTGTACCCTTTTTGCAACAGGCACATTTAGCTGTTCAACCATTTTAGCGCCTATTACGCCGTCTGCACTTAAGCCCATCCTGCGTTGAAAGGCTTTAGCAGCGCGAAACAATGCGGTATCCAGCACTTTAGTACTGTCATTCACGTCAAGGTCGCCAAACAAAACCAGCCGGTCTTTAACAGCAGGTATTATGTCGTTCTTTTCACCTTTGTGCACTGGCTTGGCCGGCCATGGTATACTGTCTGCCGGCGCTACCTTTTGCATTTCGTAATACTTAGGCAGAAAAGCTACCAGTTTTTTGTATTGAGAATTTAGCGGCACGTACTGGTCGGTTTCTGTTGCCTTTGAATGTAATGCAGAATCCAGCAACGCAGTAAGATCAACTTTTTTGCGTGGTATAAACCAGCCAAGTTGTGAAATATCCATATCCGAGCCTTTATAAACCTTTGCAGCATAGCTAAAAAACTGGCCTGTAAGCAGCAGTTCAGCATTGGGGATGCTATCGTGATAGCGGGCAGAATCGCTGCCACTCATGTTATTTATAAGGCCATAAAGAGATGCGTTGTAAAGGCTGCTATCTTCAAGGTCTCCGATTGAACTGTTAAGCAGGTTTATAAAATTGTGTACCTGCTCGGTCATGCCGGCAGAATCAAACCATGCATATTCATAGTTGCGCTGTTTGTAAAAGTCAAAATATTGCCCGCGGTAATTTTTAAATGTATCGTTCTTACTCAAAAAATCATCTAATTGAGCACTGTCCAAAAACCGGTTATTGAAAGATGTTTGATGGGTAATAGAGGTATCCTGTACTACAGCTTTACCGGGCTTGTTATGACACGCGTATAACACGGCACAAAATGCCAATAACAGAAGGGCGTATTTTTTTATCATGCACTATAATCGTTTCACCTGTATGTGAATATACAGAATAGTTATTTATTGGCAAGTAAAACAGCAGCAGTAATGCCAGCCGTTTCGGTTCTAAGCCTCGTATTTCCCAGGGTAACAGGTATAAAATCTTTTAATAAGCTATCATTAATTTCCTGTTCTGTAAAATCGCCCTCCGGCCCTATCAGTATTAAAATATCATTTGCAGGGGCAAGCTGCAGTATAGTTTGTTTTGGCGCATCAAGGCAATGGGCAATTAATTTTTGCTGCTGCCCTGCCTCAGCTATCACCTTGCTTACAGCTACCGGTTGTTGCAATGTGGGCAACCACGCCTGCTGGCTTTGCAGCATAGCAGCAACCACAATGCCCTGCGTCCTCTCGTACCTAAAATGCTGGCGTTCGGTTCTTGTGCACAATAAAGGTATTATCTCACTTACACCAATCTCCGTTGCCTTCTCCAAAAACCATTCAAAGCGGGCTGCGTTTTTCAGCAGCGACATACCAATGCTAATTTTCCGCAACGGCCTCACTACTTCACGTTTTGCCACAGCCTTAACAACGCAGGCCCTTTTATTTTCGTCAACAATCTCCGCCGTTATCACCGTTCCCAGGCCATTGGTAAGTTCTAATTGTTCGCCAGCCTTCATCCGCAAAACCTGCACACAATGCCTGCTGGTATCTTCTGACAAGATAATAGTGGAGTTGTTTAACGCAATATTTTCTTCGTAAAAGAAAGGCATGGGATTGCAGATTGGCGATTTTAGATTGCAGATTTAGGTGGAGAGTGCAAATTCATATTGATTAGCTATATATCCAGGCATTAAATGATATTTTTATTGATTTCCAGGCTACTTGCAGTGCTCGTTCACAAAGCCGCCGCCTTCGGCGACAAAAGCAACGTTCCATTTCTTCTCTTCATCAATACGCTTCAATACAATCCAAAATCCGCAATCGCCAATCTACAATTAAAAAGGTGCATCTGTTTCAAAGCCTTCATCAAACTCGCCGCTATTCATGCGGCTGCCTTTTTGTATAAACAGCCGGCCACCATCACCATTGCCCTCATTTGGCGCCGGGCTTGATGGGCCAACAGGCTTCCAGTTACCGCCGCCACCAGGGCCGCCAAAGCCATTGTCCCCTTCCCATTCCTCAAATTTCTGTATATGCAATAACGCCCTTAGTTTAATATTTTCAAGGCTGCCGTTACGGTGTTTGGCTATGCGTATATGGGTTTCGCCGCGTGTACTCTCACCCATTTCGTTGGTCATATTTTCGTAGTACTCAGGCCTGTAAATAAACATTACCATATCGGCATCCTGCTCAATAGCGCCAGATTCCCTCAAATCACTCAACTGCGGTATTTTACTTTCTTTACGTGTTTCAACCGCACGGCTTAACTGGCTAAGGGCAATAATGGGTATGTTTAATTCTTTTGCAAGCGCTTTAAGGTTACGGCTAATGGTGCTTATCTCCTGCTCACGGTTACCACCTTTTTCGTTACTACCACTCATCAGCTGTAAGTAGTCAATTATTATAAGGCCTACTTTGTGCTTATTAACCAGCCTGCGTGCCTTGGCCCTAAATTCAAAAATATTAAGGGCAGCGGTATCGTCAATATAAATTGGCGCTTGTTCAAGGCGTTTAATGCCTTTTGTATGTAATTGCTGGTACTCATAATCCTCCAGCTTGCCGCGGTTTATTTTTTCCAGCGCTATTTCGCTTTCGGCAGAAAGTATACGCTGCACCAACTGCGCAGCGCTCATTTCAAGGCTAAACACTGCAACCGGGGTAGGCCGTGTGGGGCTTAACGCAGCATTACGCGCAAGGTTTAACGCGAATGCCGTTTTACCCACAGCAGGGCGTGCCGCCAAAATAACAAGGTCAGATGGTTGCCAGCCAAAAGTTACACGGTCCAGGCTGGCGAAGCCGCTTGGCACACCCGAAATATCATCAGTTTTAGTGCGCAGTTCGTCAATGCGGTTAATTGTCTTTGCCAATACATTGCCAATATCATCATAGTTCTTTTTAAGATAGTTATTGGTAATGTTAAACATTTTGGTTTCGCTATCGTCTAGCAGGTCAAACACATCCGTGCTGTCTTCATAAGCATCGCCTATTATTTCACCACTTATACGTATCAACTCACGCTGAATAAATTTTTGCAGTACTATTCTTGCGTGCGCTTCAATGTTGGCTGTTGAAACAACGGTGTTGGTTAGTTTTGTTATAGCATATGGGCCGCCTACTGTGTCAAGCTCTTCTTTCATCTTAAGCTCTTCAACAACGGTCAATATATCAATAGGCGTACTTTTTTGGGCAAGGCTTTGAAATGATTTAAATATGCGCTGGTGCGCATCAACATAAAAACACTCCGGTTTTAATATTTCAATTACAGTATCGAAGGCGCTTTTCTCAAGCATAATAGCACCCAGCACTGCTTCTTCCAGTTCTTTAGCCTGCGGGGGTATTTTACCATACACCATTGTGCTAAGGTCAATGGCTGGTTTTCTCCTGTTTTTACGGTCTTTACTAAGATTGGTGATCTCCATTATTCCAAATGCTTAAAATCGTTATATAAGTTATTTAGTCCTTCAAGGGGTACATCATCCATGTCGTTTTGGTTACGGAAATTTTGCACGCTCGTTTTCAGGAGGGGGTGCAATATAAAGGGCTGCAAGCGGCTAATAAAGTTTTTTTTACATTAAAATTTATTACACTCCCATGCACATTGTTATACACATCAGCTAAATCAACAATTAACATAGCTGCCTGTTTTTTCCACAAAATCAAAAAAGTTTTCACCCCAATTTACAATTTAATCCACATAAACTGTGCAGAAAGATTTTTGAAAAAAAAGCAAAAAAAATCAACTTTTTATGTAGTTGCACACTATATGCTGTAATGAAAAAATTCTACAATCATTATAACTAAAATAGGCGCGCTGTAGTATATTTTTCTACGAAGAAATTACAACTTATCAACTGCTGCGCAGGTTTAAATGGCTTCACCCTAAAAATTCCGTTACCTGTAGAATAAATTACCAAGCCTTACAAAAAACAATTAGATTTAAGGCTTCATTAAAACATATAGTCACTTATGAGAAAAATGGCCATGCTGCTGCTATGCTGCACTATGTTGCTATACGCAAAAGCGCAGGAAACTTTTCCCGTGAATGGAGTGGTGGACATTCGCGAAGGATATTATGCTTTTACCAACGCCACTATTGTTAAAGACGCCCAAACTACAGTGCAAAATGCAACGCTTATTATTAAGCAGGGCAAAATTGTAAGCGCAGGCGCCAATGTCGCCATACCAAAAGAGGCGGTGGTTATTGATTGTAAGGGTAAATACATTTACCCGTCGTTTATCGACCTTTATAGCGACTACGGTATGAATGCCGATCAACCGGGCCAGCGCGGCGCAACCGGTGGCAGAGGTTTTGGCCGCAGCTTTCAAAATGTAAGTAATACAAAAGGAGCCTACGGGTGGAACGAAGCGATCAAACCGGAAACCGATGCATCAAAAATTTTTGCAGCCAGCGAAAGCGGCGCGAAGGAATTAAGAAATGCAGGCTTCGGTACTGTGCTTAGCCACAAGCAGGATGGCATTGCCCGGGGCACAGGTACACTGGTTACGCTTGGTGACGAAAGGGAAAATTTTAATATGGTAAAAGACAGGGCTGCTGCATTTTATTCATTCAGCAGGGGCTCGTCAACACAGGATTATCCAAACTCATTAATGGGTACTATTGCGCTAATACGCCAAACATATTTAGACGCACAATGGTACAAAAAAAAGCCGGCAACAGAAGGTACCAACCTTAGCCTGGAAGCCTGGAACGATGAACAAAATTTACCCCAAATATTTGACGCTGCCGACAAATGGAACGATTTGCGCGCCCACAAAATAGCAGAAGAATTTGGTGTACACTATATAATAAAAGCTGGTGGCAACGAATACCAGCGCATGGATGAAATTAAAGCTACCAAAGACTCTTATATACTGCCAATCGCTTTTCCGCAGGCGATGGATGTTGAAGATCCTAACGATGCCCGCCTTGTAGCGCTTAGCGCTATGAAGCATTGGGAAATGGCGCCAACTGAACCTGCTGCTTTTGAAAAGGCAGGCATTACGTTTGCCCTTACTACAGCCGATCTTAAAGATGCCAGCGAGTTTTTAACCAACCTGCGCAAAGCCATACAAAACGGACTTAGCGAAACCAGGGCGCTGGAAGCGCTTACCAAAACACCTGCAACCCTTATTGGTATGTACGATAAGGTGGGCAGTCTTGATGCAGGCAAACTGGCAAATTTTGTTATTACCAGCGGCCCCATCTTCAGCGAGAAAACGATTATGTACCAAAACTGGGTTAACGGTGCAAAGTATACTATACACGACAATGGGTGGGACGATTATCGCGGCAACTATAAGTTAACCCTTAAACAAAACGGCGAAAACAAAGAATATACCGTTGAAGTAAAGGGCACGCCTGATAAACTTTCCGCAACATTGCAGCCCACAGGCGATACGGTAAAAACCAACATTAACCTTACGCTAAACGGCAAGCAGGTTAAGTTTACCTGGACTGCTAAAAGCGACAGCATGCGTACTAACAGCCTTAGCGGTATTGTTAGCGATAAAGTGTGGACAGGCACCGGCTACAGCAGTAAAGGCGGGTTTGTTAGCTGGAATATGATGTTTACATCAGCATACGTTGAGCAGCCAGATACTACGCACCGCCGCGGCGGTGGCGAAGGCGGCAGAAGGGGTGCCAGAGTTAACGATGTGGTAATGTACCCGTTTAATGGCTATGGCTGGACCGAGGCTCCAAAACAGGAAGATATTCTTATTAAGAATACCACTGTTTGGACCAATGAAAAAGACGGGAAACTTGAGAATACAGATGTGTTAATTAAAGGTGGCAAAATTTCAGCCATTGGCAAAAATCTTACAGCAGGCACAGCAAGAGTTATTGACGGCACCGGCAAACATTTAACAGCCGGTATTATTGATGAACACTCACACATTGCAGCTACAGGCAGCATTAATGAATGCTCACAATCAGTTACAGCCGAGGTGCGTGTGGCAGATGTTATTAACCCTGAAGACATAAATATTTACAGGCAACTGGCAGGCGGTGTTACCAGTTCGCACATTTTACACGGTAGCTGTAATACTATTGGCGGCCAAACGCAATTATTAAAAATGCGCTGGGGCGCCAATGCAGAAGATATGAAGTTTGCCAATTGGGACCCTTTTATAAAGTTTGCCCTTGGTGAAAATGTTAAACGCAGCAGCAGCCAGGGTAACACACGTTTTCCTGATACACGCATGGGGGTTGAACAAGTGTTGGTTGATGCCTTTACCCGTGCACAAGATTACCAAAAGCTTGGGGCGGATAAACGCAGGGACTTAGAGCTTGATGCTTTATCTGAAATCCTAAATCACAAAAGATTTATTACCTGCCACAGTTATGTACAAAGCGAAATAAATATGCTGATGCACGTAGGCGACAGGTTTGGCTTTAAAGTAAACACCTTTACGCATATATTGGAAGGGTATAAAGTGGCTGACAAAATGAAAGAACGTGGTATATACGCGTCAACTTTTAGCGACTGGTTTGCCTACAAAGCTGAGGTGCAGGATGCAATACCCTATAACGCCGCCATAATGCAGAAAGTAGGTTTAATTGTGGCTGTAAACAGTGATGATGCTGAGCAGGCGCGGCACCTTAACCAGGAAGCTGCCAAAATAGTTAAATATGGCGGCGTGGCACCTGAAGATGCTCTAAAAATGTGTACGCTTAACCCTGCTACTATGTTGCATGTTGCAGACAGGGTTGGCAGTATTAAGGTGGGTAAAGATGCCGATATTGTTTTATGGACCGACAACCCATTAAGCGTTTACGCCAAAGCTGATAAAACAATTGTTGATGGTATTGTTTATTACGATGTTGATAAAGATGCGGCTATGCGTGTGCAAATAGCTAATGAAAGAAACAGGCTGATACAAAAAATGATAGGTGAGAAAAAACGCGGCGGCCGTACCGTAGCTGCCGAAGCAACGATAGACGAAATAAACGAGTGTGAAATTGATACGCATATTCAAAGAAATTTGCTGTTGAAGGGAATCGGTGAGTAAGAAAGTTGCTTGGTTGAAGAGTTGATCAGTTCATTAGTTAGAAAACATTAAATAATTTATTATGAAAAAAATATTTTTGGGTTTTCTATTTTTCAATGCGCTAAGTGCTTTGAACGCGCAGGAAACCATTTATCCTGCTCCTGCCCAAACGCAAACAATAGCGCTGGTGCACGGCACCATACATACCGCCACAGGCGAAACAATTGACGATGGCATTATTGTTATTTCCGGTGGCAAAATTGTTAATATCGGTAAATACACGCCTATTAATGATGTTAAGATAGTTGACTGCACCGGCAAGCAAATATACCCGGGGCTTATAACACCTGTTACTGACCTTGGATTAAATGAAATTGAAGCTGTACCGGCAACGCTGGACAATGAAGAGTTGGGCGAGAATAACAGTAATATACGGTCCATTGTTGCATACAATACCGACTCCAAGAACATTAATGTATTGCGCAGCAATGGTATATTGTTAGCCAATGTTGTACCACAGGGCGGCATTATAAGTGGCTCATCATCCGTTGTACAACTTGACGCATGGAACTGGGAAGACGCAGCATATAAAACCGATGCAGGCATACATTTTCGTATGCCAAGCCTTGCTACTTTACCGCGCAGGTTTCAGCGCCCGGGTGCTGAAGACCCAACAGCAGGCGCATTAAACCGTATTGAGAAAGTGCGCCAGTTTTTTAAGGAAGCAAAAGGCTATTTTGAAGAAGGCAAGCATGAGCATACCAATGTTAAATTTGAAGCTGTAAAAGGTTTATTCAAACAAACACAAGTATTTTATGTGCATTGCGATTTAGTGAAAGAAATGATGGTAGCAACATCTTTCGCCAAAGAGTTTAACTTTCGCACCGTAATAGTTGGCGGCGCTGATAGCTGGATGATAGCTGACTATTTAAAACAAAATAACATTGCAGTTATATTGGGCGAAATGCACAGCCTGCCAATTATACAGGATGATGATGTTAACCAGCCTTACAAAACACCTTACCTGTTGCAACAGGCAGGTGTATTATATGCAATATCTGACCAGCACGGCGAAACCCGCGGCCGCAACCTGATGTTTAACGCAGGTAACGCGGTGGCCTTCGGTTTAACAAAAGAGCAGGCACTGGAAGCTATTACCATTAACGCTGCAAAAATATTAGGCATTGATGCAACCACCGGTTCATTAGAAAAAGGCAAAGATGCTAATATTGTTGTAAGCGATGGCGACCTGCTTGACATTACCGGCAACAATGTTATTTACGCATTTATACAGGGCCGCCAGGTAAACCTTGACAACAAGCACAAACAGTTATACGAAAAGTATAAGTATAAGTATGGGTTGAAATAAGAGTAGGAAAGACGCGAAGGCCGGAAGGCCGGAAGTGCAACAGAAGAACATAGTAAAAAGGATGGCATCTTTTAAAAAGTGCCATCCTTTTTTACTTCACCTCTTTGGTTTACTTTTAATGCATCCATCGCCAAATCAAGCCATGTGAAACAAAGTAATATACATCGCCGCCGATTTATTAAACAAGGTGCCTTAGCATCTGCCGGGCTGTTTGTTTTGCAACTGCCGGTCTGGGCAAAAAGGAGCGGTAACGCAGGTAATGCATTACCCGTTCACAATATTCCTGCTGAAAAAAATTTAGACCCTGCGTGGGTGAAGTCATTGTATAACAGAGGAAATGCGACAACCTATTTAAAAAGCAGGAATGAGTTGAAGTATATTGGAATGCCTGCAGGCGGGCTGCATTGCGGAACTTTATACCTTGGTGGTGACGGGCGCTTATGGTTATGGAGCATATACAATGATGAACGAGAAGGTGTTGACCCAAAAACGGCACTGTGGTATGATGGCACCAGTGAAAGAAAAATAATATCGCGTGACGGCGCTAACTTTGTGGAGCCCTCGGTGGCTGCAAACAGAAGAATACTTGAGCAGGGCTTTGCTATACAATTTGTGCACAATGGTAAAACCATTATAAAAGAATTAAGGGAAGAAGACTGGGACGAAGTAAGCTTTGAAGCCACCTACCCTGTTGCAAAAATAACCTACACAACCAAAGATATTCCCGTAAAAATTGTTATGCTTGCAGGCGGCTTTTTTATTCCGTTAAACGCTGATGATTCCGGGTTACCGGCAACGTGTTTGTCAATTGAAGTGCATAACACCTCCAGCCAAAATATTTCATACTCCCTGGTTGGTTGGCTTGAAAATGGTACAGGCAAAGCAATTGCTGCAACGGAAGAAGGAACACTTCAAAATAAAACCATAATAAGTGAAAATGTTACCGGCATCGCTGCAAGCTTTAACGCAGCAAAAGAAACAGTTTATGCCAAAGCAGGTGCAGGCACCATGTGTTTTGCACTAATGGATAGCAAAGGCAGTGTTAACACCAATGCAAGTCTATTCCCGGTAAATGATGAAGTATTTAACACAACAAACAGTCAGCCGTCATCAGCAACGCCTGCGGAAAAATTAATTGGTAGTGTTGTGGTAAAAAATGTTGCAGCAGCGGGTGATTCGTCAACACAAAACTTTGTAATAACCTGGCATTTTGCCAATGCAAATAACATCGTTCAAAAGCTTGCAGCCGATGCCAAACAAGGCTACTATTATGGTAAACGCTTTGCCAATGCGGAGGCGGTGATGGCCTATATAGTCAAAAATTTCAACCGGCTGCAAACACAAACTTATACATGGCAGCAAACATGGTACAACTCAACCTTGCCGTGGTGGTTTTTAGAGCGTACACTGCTTAACATTGGCACCATAGCAACTGCCAATACGTATCGTTTTGCAACAGGGCGCTTTTGGGGCTGGGAAGGCATTAATTCATGCGAAGGCACCTGTACACATGTATGGCAATATGCACAGGCATTGGGAAGAATATTTCCATCGCTTGAAAGAGATACAAGGCAACGTGTTGACCTTGGTATTGCCATGCAGGAAAATGGTGGTATTCTTTTTAGGGGTGAAGATGCAAACCGCCCCGCTATTGACGGGCAGGCTGGTACTATACTGCGCATTTACCGGGAACACCAAATGAGCGCAGATATCAGCTTTTTGCAAAACAACTGGGCTAATATTAAAAAAGCCGTAACCTTTATGATGGCGCAGGATAAGAATGGCGATGGCATGATTGATACACCCATGGAAAATACACTTGATGCCATGTGGGATGGAGAAATTGCATGGATAGTGGGCCTGTGCATTGCTGCCGCAAAAGCTTCGCAATTAATGTCAGAAGAAATGGACGATAAAACGTTTGCAGCCTTATGCAGCCAATACGTTGAAAAAGGCAGCGCCAACATGGCCAGCCAGTTATTTAACGGCGAGTATTTTATACATAAACCCGACGCTGTAAAAGAGAGGCAAAAATTAGGATCGTATAACACTTGCCATATTGACCAGGTGTATGGGCAAAGTTGGGCATGGCAAGTTGGGTTAGGCAGGTTATGGGATAAAGACAAAACAATATCAGCCTTACGCGCATTATGGAAATATAATTTTGCACCTGATGTTGGGCCATATATTAAAACACATTTAGGTGGCCGGCCCTATGCGCTGGAAGGCGATGCAGGATTAATAATGAATACCAACCCTTATAACGAAGCCAGGCCTTACGGCGAGGAAGTAACCTGGCAAATGGGCTATTTTCATGAATGCATGACAGGCTTTGAACACCAGGTGGCCGCACATATGATGGCCGAAGGCATGACAGATGAGGCGCTTGTTATAACCCGCTCTATTCACGACCGCTACAGCGCGGCAAAGCGCAACCCTTTTAATGAAATTGAATGCAGTGACCATTACGCGCGCGCCATGGCCAGTTACGGCACCTTTATTACTGCCTGCGGCTTTGAGTACCATGGGCCCAAAGGCCATATCAGCTTTAACCCGGCTTTTGGTGCAGATAATTTTCATGCACCATTTACTGTTGCAGAAGGCTGGGGTACCTATTCGCAGCGAGTAAGCAACAATCAATTTACGGCTCAATTACAAATTAAATATGGCAAACTGAATTTAAAAGAATGGGGAGTTACTATTAAGAACGGGCGTACCGCATCAAAAGTAATTGTTAAGCTGAATAATGAAATAATACCTTGCACCTGGCATAATGATAAAATTATATTAAATAAAAATGTGACAGTTAGTGCTGATGAGATTTTGCATGTGGAAGTAAACTAAAAGCGGCTATTAAGGATGACATCTTTCAAAAAAATGCCATCTTTTTCTATAAATTAAATGGCGCCTTTTTACACGGCGCCATTGTTTTTTATAGAGCAAGGATCAGTAAGCATTTTTATGTTTTATATAACCACTAAATTCCTTCTTATTGCTTCAAGCGCCATACCTACACGGCTTTGTACACTAAGCTTTTGGAAAAGCGCTTCACGATAACCATCTACAGTTCTTTCAGAAACGATCATTTCCTGCGCTATTTGTTTATAGGTAAGGTCGCTGCAGGCAAGTTGTAAAAATTTCTTTTCCCGGTCACTAAGATTTAGTGAGTCTTCTTTTTGGGCATGTAACAGCAGGCGCCTGAAGTTAATATTACTGGCATCTGCATTATAGTAGCCCTTTTTATCAATCTCCAGTATGGCTTTCTCCAGTTCGTTAGGGTGAATGTCTTTAAGCAGGTATGCACAGCAACCCGCCCGTAACATTGTTAGTATGGTATTATCGTCATCCTTCATTGACAAGGCTACCAGCTTAACACCTGCATAATGGCGCTGCATATACACGGCAGTTGCAGGTCCATCCATTATGGGCATATTAACATCAACAAGCAAAATATCAGGCAGCACTTTTTTTTGTTCCAGTTTTTCACCAAGGTCTTTGCCGTTAAGCGCCTCAACAACTATTTCACAACCAGGTATGCTTTCTATCAGCAATGCCAGCGATTTAAGAAACAACTGGTGATCGTCCACAATTCCAATTTTTATCATACAACAGGTTTTTGCACCGGTAAATTAATTTCAACTTTTGTGCCACTCGCTTCACTGGAAGTCCACTCAATACTGCCATTCAGCAGTTTTACGCGGTGTTTCATGTTCATCATACCAACGCCGTTTTTGCCTGCTTCATCCATATTAAACCCCAACCCGTTATCGCTTAAGCACAGGTATATAATATCACCCCTCACCTCAATTGAAACCTGTATTTCCGATGCCCGTGCATGCTTAATACTATTCTGCAAAGCCTCCTGCATAACCCTAAAAAGCATCACCTGCTCCTGCGGCTCCAGCGGCAGTACATGCACATTTGCTTTTAAAGATACCTCTATTTGTTTTGCTGCTTTAAGCCTGTCAAGCTCGCCCTGCAGGTTCTCAATAATATTAAACTGGTGTAACCATTCATTACTTAACGACTTTGACAATGAGCGTAGGTCCTGTATGGCCTTGCCCAATGTTTCAGAAGCCGTTCTAAGCGAATCCGGCGTTTCCCCCAGGTTGCGCTCTGTTATTCCCAGTAGCATTTTTGTAGTGCTTAACAACTGCCCCACATTGTCGTGCAGTTCTTCGCTTATTTGGTGAAAGGAATATTCCTGAACTTCAAGCTGTGATTGCATAAGTTGTTTTTCAAATTCTTCCTGCATTTTCCTTCTTTCAAGCAAGTAAATTTCCTGCTTTTTTTTATAGTTAATAATGATCAGGGGGATTATTAATGCTAGTATTAACAACAGAATTGAAACTGATATTATTGCTGTATATATTTCTTGTCCCATTTGTGGCCAATTATACCTATTGCAAGCAAAATATACAATAATATATTAAAAGATACATTGATTATTTTATGAATGTAAGTTGCAAGATCTTTTTGATTAGTGATCCAGGTATTATAGATGGCATTTACACCTATTGTTCCAAGATTATAGATAAAAAAACCCAATGTTATCCAAAAAATTGGCCTTTTAATTATTGACACCTCTTCAAGAGGCTCAATATAGAAAAAGCAAACAAGGCACCATATGGTTGTTAAAAGGTCTTCAACGGAAGTAATGCTTGAAGGATATTCATCGGTTTCATTTACTCTTATTGAAAAAAAACAAAGAACAGTAAATAATATTATTGTTAAAATAACTAAATGATTTACTGTTCTTTGTTTAAGGTGTCTTGTCAAAATTAAGCTTACCAATATATACTCTACAGGTGTAAACAGGGCGTAAAATAAAAAGTTTTTAAAATTATTAAAGGCTGCTAACGCATCAATAATCAAGGAAATAAATAGAAGCACTGACAGTAACTTTATTACTGCTGTTTTGAGAAAAAACAAGCTGGCAAAAAAGTCAAAGGCAAGTAAGGCAAAGTATATACAGTATAATAATCCCAATTATTTTGTTTTAAAAAATGTTTACAGGTTATTTTTAACAAAATCGACAAACTTTTGGGGTTCCGAAAAATCGGCGGCCCATTCTTTGTTTACTAATGCATCCTTAAGCGACCTTATATCCAAACCACCACGGCTTTTCCCTACCTTTTCTTCCTTTAAAGGCTCTGTCCCTGTATTAGTGGTTGAAACCGCCTCACCACTTGCTATCTCGGTTGCAGCTTGCTCTATAATGTCCTTTTTCAACAATTGCATATTAATATCCTTCCCTGCAATAGCAAGGCTAAGTTCTTCATTATTATCAGGTATCACAAAATAAAAAGTAAGCATCTCGCAGCCTTCCTGCGATAGCAGCCTGAACAAAGATGCTTTACTTACATCAAAAGCGTAGGCATTGCCAACCACAAATTCGCCCCGCATAACAGCCTGAAAAAATTTAAGTTGCATTTGCAAAAAGGCTTCCAATGTAATAGGCATGCCGCACCTGTTTGAAGCCTGGGCATCAGAAAACGATTGAGGCACCTTAATAGGAGATTCAGTGTTTGCTATAGTATTGTTGGATTTATCCCAACCAAAACCCTTTACTTCCATGACGCAATTACTCATAAAAATGTTTTAAAAGTTTATAAAATTGTTTCTACAATATTGACATAATCTTTTACAAATGCAAATGACCTTTTCCCCATTTTATATAACGGGGAATTTCCCCGTGCCAAAAGTGAAAATTACCCTGGCTAACGGTTGGCATCATGGTTATTTTAGCGTAATCCATTTGCAGCAAATAATTTGCTCCATTTATGATCGCTGATAAATTTCCTTATCTATCAGCCTTCGTAAAAAGGCGTAACCCCGGTAAGCCGAAAACGGGATTTAGAGTAGGCATAATAAAATTGTAAAAGATATGAAAAGTAAAACAAGCAACCCTCACAAAAAGTACATTGTTACATACAATGCCCCAAACACAACCCTTGCCGAAGCGCAGGATATTTTAAATTTGCCGGGCATAAAAGACGGGATTAGCATAATGGCAACGGACTATGTTGCAAACGATACAGATGTTTTGCACCTGGAAGCAATTGGTGCCAGCATTGTTAACCTTACAAGCGACGAAGCTGCACATTTGCAAAATGATGCCAGGGTAATGGCTGTAGAGGAGGATATTGAAGTACATATTTTAAACATTAGTGAGCAGCATAGTGTACAAAACTTAGTGGCGCCGGGCAATAATATTGCACAAGGCTTAGGCGCACCTGTGGGTATATTATCATCCATACCGTGGAATATTAATTTGGTGAAGGCGCCGGCCGCCTGGGCAAGGGGTATTAACGGCACTGGCGTAAATGTTGCCGTAATTGATACAGGCATTGCCACCCACACAGACTTAATCGTTGCGGGAGGTGCTTGCTTTGTGCCGGGTACGACAAGCTATACTGACAATAATGGCCATGGAACGCACTGCGCCGGCGTTATTGCAGCGCAAAATAATGCGAATGTTGCTGGTGTTGCGCCTGGTGCAGCGTTATATGCAGTAAAAGTGCTTGATGCAGGCGGCAGCGGGCAATTAAGCTGGATTCTTGCAGGTATGGCCTGGGCATTGCAAAATAACATACACGTAGTTTCAATGAGTCTTGGTTCTTCAACCGGGCCTATTGTGGCGTATACCAACGCAATAACACAGCTTATTAATGCCGGCATAACCGTTTGTTGCGCTGTAGGTAATGCCTATGGCACTGCTTTCCCCTGGGTTGGCGCCCCTGCCAATAGCCACGTTTCAGCAATAGCCATCGGTGCTGTTGATGCCGGCAACGTAATTGCCTACTTTTCAAGCCGGGATGTTAATGGCATTGGCTGGAACCCTGTAACGCTTGTAGCTCCGGGTGTTAATGTAGATTCAACCTATCCATTTCCACCAAATAGTTACCACGTAATGTCTGGCACAAGTATGGCCACACCGCATGTAGCAGGGGCCGCTGCATTGGTAAAACAAAAGTACCCGGCCTTTACGCCCTTACAGGTTATAAGCCAGTTAACAGGCACATGCACCCACTTAGGCGTTGCTGGCATTAACCCCACTTATGGAGCGGGCTTAATAGATTGCGATAAAGCAACCTTATAAATATTTGTATATTTTTATGTGCCTCTTGCGCATCCGTCAAAGCGTTAAAAAATTTATATGGCAAAACAATACATTGTTTCAATTGATACTCACCTTTCGGACATGCAGCAGGATAACGTAGTATCGTCCCTGGAAAACCAGGGGCTTAAGGTGGTAAATAAATTTCTACCGCTTGGCAGCTTAGTAGTTAATGTTGACGATGACGAAAGCCTGCAGCAGGCAAAAAAAATAGCAGGGGTTTTGGCAATTGAAGAAGACAGCAGTATGCACACATTGTAAGTACCTGCAAACAATTTACGCGGAATTTAACTTAATTATTTACGCGGCATACAAAGTTTAATTGCTATTATAAATGAACAACAATCCATTTATCGTTAAATAAGGATAGCAGTTAAAATGTTATCCTTATTTATTCAATACCTACTCGGCCTTTTTGTCCCCTCTTCCCTTCAATCAACTCTTTCACTTTTTGCATTTTGTTGTCAATGCCCTGCCTTATGGCACCGGAAGATGGGGAAATGTAAATATCGGGTATTATGCCGTGGCCGTCTTTAGTTCGGCTTGCATTGTTTACTATACGGTACACGGGAAGTATTACCTCAATATAACTGTTGGGTAAAATAACGGAAGGCAGGTGCACGGATGAATTGCCATAGCTGCCGCCGCCAGTCTCCTCGCCCAACACTGTAACATTGGCCTGGCCTTTAAGATGCGATACAAACATACTGGCGGCAGAGAATGTAAAGCCGCCTTGTATTATATAAACATTACCGTTAAAGTGCAGCGCATGTTTGGGTTTAAAAACATGATGCTCAAGATAGCCAAAATGATAGCGGCCGTCGTCTTTTTTTCTTGAAGAAAAAAGCATCGCCACTTTATAAATAAAGGATGGATGTATATAGCCGCTGTATTTTAACCGGTGCACTTTAGATGAAACAGTATCTGCAATAGTAAAAGGCTTCTGCGCTAAATAACGCACCAGGTTGGCGCTGGCGCCAATGTTGCCGCCGCTGTTGGCCCGTATATCAATTACCAGGTTTTTAGCCTGCCTTTGCTTTATCTCGGTAAAACTGTTGCGAAAAAGGCCGCGCAAACCGCCGCCTGAAAAAGTTACCAGTTGCAGGTAGGCTGTATTGGTGCTGTCGAACGTAAGGTTGTTGCCATTTCTTTTTTTGGCCGCCCTTATTTGCTTGCGGGTGGGCTTGGGAAATGGTATGTTATTGACTGACCTGTTTTTTGAAGTATCCCGAACCGGTATGAAGTTTTTTATAATACCCGTTTTTTGAACGCCTGAAGGATCAATATACGTAATAACATTACTGTCTTTTAGCCCGAACGAAAGTGAATAAAATAACGGGAAGTAAATGCTCACCAATTGATATCTGAAATTTTGAGCATAGCCATCAATGCTGATGTATTGAAACATAGAATCGAGCACTACGCTGTTTGGTAACCCATTGATAGACGTTATAATAGTTCCGCGTTTAAAAACAGTATCGCCCCTTACAGCATTACTAACCACCACCAGGCTATCGCTGCCCCACGCTTTTATGCTTAGGGGGAACTGTGGTGTTTTGTGTGTGGCGTAATAATGCGCATACCCTTTTGATGAGCGCACTGCGGTATGGCCACAGTGAATTTTCGCAACCATCCATGACAGTTTGTTACGAAACTGCAGTTCAGTCATGGAATCGTGCAGGCTGTTTATTGTAGCGTCAAAATAGTAGTCAATACTGTCTTTGGCTGTGTACCAATATAGGCTGGGGTGATCTGCCTCAAGTATATTACGAAGCAATACGGCATCTTCTTTAAGTTGCGCAGGCGCTATTTTTGCGTTAGGATAAAAACTTTCAATATTTGAGGAAGCTGCGCACGAACAAAAGCCGGCAATTACAACTAACAATACAATAATATGTAAGTTCTTTTTGGCACGGCTGGTATATGGTATTTTCTGCTTCAACTCCATTCACTGCAATATAATGTTTAGCCGTATACCAGCCTGTTTATTAATTTGTTATGAACTTATTTAACAAAAGCATTCCAACCCTGGGCGGTTATGTCAAAAGTATTACCACCTTTCGTTATAAATTTTGTGCCTTCTTCAACATCCACCATATAGCCAATAACACTAATCTCTTCGCTTAAAACTATTTTATCGTAATCTTCCTGCTTAACTGTAAATATAAGTTCATAATCCTCACCGCCATTTAAAGCACAAACAGTTGGGTCAAGGCCAAACTTAAATGCGGCCTGTTTGGTTTGCTCGCCTAAAGGCACTTTATCTTCATGCAGCCTGCAACCCAGGTTGCTTTGTTTGCATATATGCAGTATTTCGCTGCTTATACCATCGCTAACATCCATCATAGCAGTGGGTGTTATTTGCTGCTGTTCAAAAAACTCAATTATATCTTTTCTTGCTTCGGGTTTTAATAGCCTGCCAACAATATAATCTTCATTCTCAAGGTCGGGCTGCACACCTGGGTTTTCAAGATATATGCGCTTTTCCCGTTCTAGCAAGGTTAACCCTAAAAACGCACCACCCAGGTCGCCGGTAACACATATTAAATCACCGCTGTTAGCTGTGCTGCGCTTTACAAATTTACCCGGCGCCACTTCACCAATAGCTGTGCAGCTAATAATAAAGCCTTTTTGCGAGGCCGATGTATCGCCACCCACAAGATCAACACCGTATTTGCTGCATGCTGCAAATACACCTTCATAAAACTCATCCAGCGCCTCAACGCTAAAGCGGTTGCTTATGCCTATACTAATTGTTATATGGGTTGGTGTTGCATTCATAGCATACACGTCACTCAAATTAACTATTACTGTTTTATAGCCCAGGTGCTTCAAAGGCGTATAAGCAAGGTCAAAGTGAATGCCTTCTATCAGCAAGTCCGTAGTTACAACTGTTTGCTTGCCAAAATGATCAATTACCGCTGCGTCGTCACCAACAGACACGATAGTTGATGCATTGCTTATTTCAAAATTTCTAGTCAGGTGGTCTATCAGGCCAAACTCACCTACTGAGGATATTTCGGTTCTGTTTTCAGACATTTAATTTTAGATTTTAGATTGCGGATTTTAGATTTATTCCAAAATCTGTACATCGCAATTTGATTTTAGATTGTAGATTGCTGATTTTAGACTTACTCCAAAACATAAACAACCAATTCCTATTTTTTTGCTTTGTTGAGTGGTGTGTTGATTAACTGGACTATCATTGCCAGTATTTCATCACCTTCTTTATACAATACCCTCAATTCATCCTTCCTGCTTTCATAAAACTCCGATAGTAGTTCAAAAAAATAAAGCGATTCGTCAGCCTCTTCTTCAACGATCTTAAGCTTATTTATAAAATCAGCTTTTGACTTTGCCCTGCATGCTGCGCGGTAGTTGGCGCCTACAGAAGCCGATGAGAGTACAACCTGGTCAATATATGATTTTATTACAGCACCATATTGCAGCGTTTTACAAAACTTAACAGTATTAATTGCAAAAGATTTAGTGCGTTTTTTAAATATTTCCTTATCCATGTTAAGCATTTTACATTTCCCACTAATGTAACCATCTCTTTAACACGCTGGTCAAATAAATCTAAAATCCGCAATCTAAAATCTACAATTAAAGGTCATTATTAATCCACTTCAACAACTCGTCATGTATCTTTCCGTTTGTTGCTACTATGCCGTGCTTATAGGGGTTGTAGTAATCGCCCTTTAAGTCAGTAACCTTACCGCCTGCTTCTTCAACAATTAAAAAGCCGGCCGCGCTGTCCCATGCCTGCAGTTTATGCTCATAAAATCCATCAAACCTGCCGGCGGCTACATAACAAAGATCAATAGCAGCACTGCCCAGGCGGCGCACAGGTACACCTTTTCTTATCAGCCTGCCAAAAACTTCCAGCGGACCATTGGCCATGTCCAGGTACGTGTAAGGAAAACCAGTTGCCAGGCAACTGGTGCTCACATCCGCCTTATCACTAACATGTATAATTTTGTCGTTAAGTGTGCTTCCAAACCCGCGCTGTGCAAAAAACATTTCGTTTATAAAGGGGTTATACACGGCGCCCATTTCCATTTTACCATCAATTTCAATACCAATGCTTACACAGCACATAGGTATGCTATTGGCATAATTAATAGTACCGTCAATGGGGTCTATTATCCACTTATAAATGCTGTCCTGCGGAATCTCGCCTGTTTCTTCACTTAAAATAAAATGGTCCGGGTAGTCGTGGCGAATAATGTCAATTATCGCTTTTTCACTTTTATGGTCAATTTCAGTAACCAGGTCATTAATACCAGATTTATTACTGATGGTAAAAGGCTTGTCGAAATTGTCTTTTAAGATTGCAGCCGCTGCTTCGGTGGCTCTTAGCAAGGTTTGTTTAAGCATGCGCGAAATTACATATAAAGGCAATTGCTGATTTGGGGATTTTGAGATATTGAGACTTAGTTATACTACTTCATAAAAATATTGCAACAGGTTTATTGCTGATTTTGAGATTTTGTGATTTATTGATTTGGTTATACCGCATTTCTAAATCCCGATATCCCCAAATCTCAAAATCAGCAATCAAAAATTACCTATTCAACGCACCCATCATGTTTTCCTGGTAGCGCGTGCCGGCCGCTGCGCCTTTTGGCGCAATGGCGTCAATCTCTTCCAATTCCTCTTTTGTAAACGCTATGTTTGTTGCACCTACATTTTCTTCCAGGTATTTTATACGCTTTGTACCCGGAATGGGGAATATGTGTTCCCCTTGCGCCAATACCCAGGCCAATGCCAGTTGAGATGTTGTACACCCTTTGCGGGCAGCCAAAGCCTCAATTTTTTCAACCAGTTCAAGGTTTTTATCAAAATTCTCCTCCTGGAATCGTGGAGAAAGACGGCGGTAATCATCAGCGGCAAAATCATCAAACTTCTTTATTTGGCCGGTTAAAAACCCTCTGCCCAACGGGCTATAGGCCACAAAAGCAATCCCAAGGTCCTTACAGGCAGCCAATATTTCATCTTCCGGCTCGCGGCTCCAAAGGCTATATTCAGTTTGCAGGGCTGTAACCGGGTGTTCTGCATGGCCCTTTCTTAGCGTTTCAGGCGATACTTCACTTAAACCAATTGCTTTAATTTTCCCTTCCTTAACCAAATCAGCCATTGTACCAACTGTTTCTTCAATAGGTACGGTTATATCGCGGCGGTGCATATAATAAAGGTCAATTACTTCTACGTCAAGTCGTTTAAGGCTGTCTTCACAACAAGCTCTTATATAATCGGGCTTATTGTTAAAGCCGCGCTTTGTTGGGTCTGCCGGGTCGCGCACTATACCAAATTTGGTGGCCACGATAACTTTATCCCTGTAACCTTTAATAGCCTTGCCCACCAATACCTCATTTGTAAAAGGGCCATAAGCATTGGCCGTGTCTAAAAAATTCACGCCTAATTCAAAGGCGCGGTGTATGGTTTTTATGCTTTCCGCGTCGTTGGTTTCACCATAAAATTCACTCATGCCCATGCAGCCCAGCCCAAGGCGGCTGGCAGTTAACCCCTGCGTACCTAAAGGTTTGATTTCCATAAGTTTAATATTTAGCTAAAAAACTATAATTACCAATGCTTTACAGGTAAAATTATAACCATTTGTGTAAAAAATTGTTTGTTAATATATTGTTTACGTTACTTAGCACCTTAAAAAGTTTTAATTCGTAGCTTTATAACAATTGAAATAAGCTTTTCAGCCTAATTAGTGTTAGTTTTGCAAACAATTAAAATACATGCTATAAATGGCATTATTTGAGCTAAAGTTACCCAACAGCATTGCAAAGGCTTTTAGGTTGCCGCAAAACAACCCCCGCCGCCAGCAGTTAAGTGTATTAAAAAAACTGCTGCGCAAAGCGCGCTTTACTGAGTTTGGGCAGAAATACCGATTTGACGAGATTTTAATGAGCAAGCAGCCAGGCAAATGCTTTCAGCAAAAAGTGCCCACTTATAACTATAACAGTATTTACAGGGAGTGGTGGCATAAAACGCTGGAGGGCGCGCCGGGTGTGTGCTGGCCAGGCAAAATAAAATATTATGCGCTTAGCAGCGGCACCAGCGAGGCTGCCAGCAAATACATACCTATTACCAACGATTTGCTTAAAGGCAATCGCGTGGTAATGCTCAAGCAAATACTTAGCCTGCGCACCTACCAGGATATTCCCTTTAAATCAATTGGCAAAGGCTGGTTAATGATAGGCGGCAGCACAGCCCTGCAAAAAGACGGTGGCTTTTATGCCGGCGACCTTAGCGGTATTACTGCCAAAAAAGTACCTTTTTGGTTTCAGCCGTTTTATAAGCCAGGCAAAAAAATTGCCCGTGAGAAGGACTGGGACAGGAAGCTGGAAGAAATTGTAGAAAAAGCTCCTGAATGGGATATTGGCTTTATTGTTGGCGTACCGGCGTGGATACAACTGGTAATGGAAAAGATAATTGACCGTTACAAGTTGGAAAATATTCATGAGCTGTGGCCCAACCTGGCTTTTTATGTACATGGCGGCGTAAGCTTTGAACCTTATAAAAAGGGATTTGAAAAACTACTCGGCAAGCCGCTTACCTATATTGAAACTTACCTTGCCAGCGAAGGCTTTATTGCGTACCAGGACAGGCAACAAAACAAAGGCATGCGCCTTGTTACCAACGAACACATATTTTTTGAGTTCGTACCTTTTAACCATACCAATTTTGATGCTAATGGCGATTTGGTGCCGGGGCATGAGTCATTAATGATTGACGAAGTGGAAGAAGGTGTTGATTATGCAATATTGCTTAGCACCCGTGCCGGTGCCTGGCGCTACCTTATTGGCGACACCATACGTTTTACTGACAAAGAAAGGTGCGAAATTGTTATAACAGGCCGTACCAAACACTTTTTAAGCCTGGTGGGTGAGCACCTTAGTGTTGACAATATGAATAAGGCTGTTAAAGAAGTAAGCCAGGAACTAAATATATCTATACCTGAATTTACTGTAGCCGGCGTGCCTTATGGCAATTTCTTCGCGCACCACTGGTACGTTGCCTGCAATGACCATGTTAATGCTGAAACGCTTAGGGTTAAGATAGATCAAAAGTTGAAGGAACTGAATGATGATTATGCAGTAGAACGCGGCTCGGCGTTGAAGGAAGTACTGCTGGATGTGCTTACAGAAGACCAGTTTATGGAATTTATGAAAGCAAAAGGTAAAATTGGCGGACAGCATAAATTTCCCAGGGTGTTAAAAGGCAAAATGCTGGAAGACTGGAAGAAGTTTTTGCGCGGGGAACTGGTAGGGTGATAATCATTGGGTCAGTGGTCAATAAGTCGTAAAGGAAGATGCCTGATCAAAACAATATATATAGCCGTTAATATTTGTAGAAGAATATTGGCGGCTTTCTATTTTGGATGACCTTTGCAGGCAGAAAGGCAATAGTATGACAAGAGACATTGAAAACAGGCAGGATATAGAAGTACTTATACGCAGCTTTTACGACAAGGTTATACGGGACGAAACAATAGGCTATATTTTCAATGATGTGGCAAAGGTTAATTGGGCAACTCACCTTCCTGTGATGTACGACTTTTGGGAAAGTGTAATTTTTTATACCGGCACTTATCGTGGTAACCCAATTGAATTACACAGGCAGCTTAACACAAAGGAACCACTAACGGCTGAACACTTCAAACAATGGCTGCATCTTTTTACCGCTACCGTTGATGAATTGTTTGAAGGAGAAAAAGCAGAACTTGCCAGGCAACGTGCCTTAAGCATAGCTACTATAATACAGGTAAAAATAGCCCAAACAAAAGCCATTTAAAACCCCACCATGCTAACAGACAACAAGTCTTTACTGCATTATCGTTTTTACATGGCCTTTTTAGCTTTAACTGCATGGTTTGCACTTGCGCTACAGTTGTACCTTGTGTTGCAGGATGGGCCCTTACTTGGGCGTACAACAGGCCAGCAGCTTGTTTTGTATTTTACCTTTTTTACCATACTTACTAATATATTGGTAGCTGTTACCTTTACAGCAAGGTCAATAATGCCGCAATCAATATTCAGCTCTTTCTCCTTATTAACTGCGGTAACATTGTACATAGTGGTGGTGGGCATCGTGTACAATACCGTATTGCGGGGGCTATTAACCTTGAATGGGGCATCTGTTATTGCTAATGAGTTATTACATGTAATAGTGCCCTCGTCAACATTATTATATTGGTTGTTTACGCCAAAGCAAAAATTACCGTTATCGTCGCCTTTTAAATGGTTGTGGTACCCAAGTGCTTATCTTGTACTGGCTCTTGTAAAAGGTGCAGCTACAAACGCCTACCCATACCCTTTTATTAATGCTGCTGAATTAGGTTACCCAAAAGTATTTTTAAATGCCGGTGCGGTAATGGTTGTGTTTCTTGCGCTGGGTTTTGCGCTGGTGGGTATCAGCAGGCTATCCAAACCCAACACACAGAAAACTTAATTATTACTTCAGCTCTTTAATTTTAATATCTCTAAATGAAACACCTTTGTTCCAATCCTGCAAAGCTATTTTGCCGGTTGTAAACTTACCAAAATCGGGAAATTTACCAAGACCGCTCCCTGCAATCAATTGTTTCCAACGGTCGCCTGTTAAATCTTCCTGCGCACTTATTACCCCATTCAACCAAAATGTAACTTTGCCATTTTGCTGTACTATTCTTGACTGGTTCCATTCGCCAAAAGGCTTTGCCGCAGCATTGTTTTTTAAAGCCGTAAGGCTATACAGGCATCCGGCCTGGCGTGTGGTATCGTTATGGTTATGGTCTACTGAGTTTGCATTATCAAGCAACTGGTATTCAGGCCCGGTTACCCATGGCGTACCATAAGCAGTATCTTCCTGTACATTAATAAAAACGCCGCTGTTACCGCCTTTTGATATCTTCCATTCAAACTGAAGATCGTAGTTTGTGTACACTTTATCTGTAACAAAGTCGTTATGTGCCGAAGCTACAATATGCGGGTCGCAGTCAAGTTCATCATCTTTCGCTATCCAGTTTGATGTAATTTTCCCCCGGTTGTACACATGCCATCCATCAGTTGTTTTACCATCAAACAACAACTGCCAGCCGTCATTTTTTTCATCGGAGATAAGATTGTTATGGCCAGTTTTATTGGCGCATGCAAAAAACAGGATGCTGATAATTACAATTATAGCCGAGAGCAACACATTTTGTTGTTTCATATTTTGGTTTTGGCAAGTGGTGGCAAGGCGCTTAAAAGGTAATGCAATTTAAGCAAGGGCAGGCCACCATTTATAAAATTCTTTTTAGGTTTTAGGCTATAATCGTACTTTTGCCGGGCAAGTCTGTTAACGGATCTTATCGTCCCCATACAGAATTTAACACCAAACAGCAGGGTTATGAGCATCGTACTAGGCTAATTTCTTATCTACAAAGCCTTAATTATTACCACTATTACTTGCAGCATTTTATGCTGTAGCTACTACTTTTTTAATTTATTAATTTTTACAAATGACTACTATTAACACTCAACGAACGGGTGCTAAAAAAATATTCGCGTTCATTAAACAAGCTATCGCCGGCGGCGAGCAGGATTATACGCAGGGCAGCATACGGCGTGCTGTTATTTTACTGGCCATACCCATGGTTCTGGAGATGATAATGGAATCCATCTTCGCGCTGGTTGATATATTTTTTGTTGGCAGGGTTGGTAATGAGGCGGTATCTACCGTGGGCATTACAGAATCTATGCTAACTATAATTTATTCCATCGGCATGGGGCTTAGCATGGGTGCCGGCGCTATTGTCGCCCGGCGCATAGGCGAAAAAAATACCGAGGCAGCGTCGCGGTCGGCAGTGCAGGCTATTTTATTGGCGCTTATGATAACATTGGTTGTTAGCCTTACCGGGATAATTTTTGGAGCAGACCTGCTTAAACTTATGGGCGGCAATGCACAAATGATAGCACATGGCAAAGTATATACCCGTACCATATTTGGCGGAAGCATATCCATTATGCTGCTGTTTTTAATTAATGGCATATTCCGCGGGGTGGGCGATGCTTCTATTGCCATGCAAAGCCTGGTTATTGCCAACATATGCAACATTATTTTGTGTCCTATGCTTATTAATGGTTGGGGGCCTTTCCCGCAGATGGGACTTTTAGGGGCGGCTGTGGCAACTACCACAGGCAGATCTATTGGTGTATTGTATCAACTGGTACGCCTGTTTGGTAAAAAAACATCGCTTAATATAAAGCTTGGTTATTTTAAGCCAGACTGGAAGCTAATGGGGGCTGTTTTTAGCCTGGGGTGGATGGGCGCTGCCCAATTTTTAATTGGCTCCGCAAGCTGGATAGTACTGGCTAAAATTATGCTGGATTTTGGCGAAGGCCCAATGGCCGGTTATATGGTGGCTATTCGGCTGATAATGTTTTTTTTGTTGCCAGCCTGGGGTATGAGTAATGCTGCGGCAACATTGGTGGGTCAAAACCTGGGAGCAAAGCAACCCAAAAGGGCAGAGCAAAGCGTGTGGAAGGTAGCTACTTACAGCATGGTATTTATGTTTGCAGTATCATTGTTTTTTTACTTCTGCTCGCCACAGCTTGTGGCATTTATGAATGCAGATGTTACTGCCCGGTACTATGCTGTGCTGGTACTGCGCACTGTGAGCTTGGGCTATGTTTTTTACGGCCTCGGCATGGTAATGACCAACGCCCTTAATGGTGCAGGCGATACCAAAACCCCTACGCTTATAAATATAGTTGGGTTTTGGCTATTTCAAATACCTGTTGCTGTATTGCTTACACAATACTGGCATTTCGGCCCACAGGGTGTTTTTGTTTCAATCGTGTCTGCTGAATTGCTGATAACAGCTATAAGCACTGTTATCTTCATTCGCGGCAGGTGGAAAAAGAAGATAGTATAAAACTGTACTTTAGCAATAATTTTATTACGCAAAGGGATGGTACTTTAAATAGTATCATCCCTTTCTGTTAGTAAGCCAATAAAAAGAAATAAGCTTTTTAACGGGTGAACAAACTGCACATAGGCTAACATCATTATTACTAAAAAAGCGCACTGCAAATGCAGCGCGCTTTTTCTTATCGTTAAACTCCTAAAACACTTTATTTATCGCCCTTTATAAAACGTGAGCGGTGCAGGTTGGTGCTGGTAGCCAGTGTAATAATGTAGGTACCCTGTGCCAACGGCTGTATCTGGTTTAATATAATACGGTTGTAGCCTTTCGCAATTTTCTGTTCTTTCATAAATACCGTACTGCCCAGTGTTGTTTGTACTGATATAGATGCCCTTTCTTCTTTGTCATTATTAAACTCAAGTACAATAAAGTCGCTTGCAGGGTTAGGGTAAACATGTACTGCCCATTGCGTACTAAAGCGTACCAGGCGCTCTTCAGAGTAAGCAATTTTGCCATCCATATCAACCTGCTTAAGCCTGTAGTAATTAGCACCAATAAGCGGCGCACCATCGTCAAAGCTGTAGGACTGCAGCGTGTTGCTGTTATTGTGGCTTTTAACAGTGCCTATGTCCTGCCATTTGCTATCGTCCCCACTGCGCTGTATAATAAAGTAATTGCTGTTTAACTCAGATATCGTGCTCCAGTTAAGCGCCACTTTATCCTGCTCTTTTTGTGCAGTGAACGACAGCAGTTTAATTGGTAATACTACGCCGCAGGTGGCATTGGTAATGGTATATGAACCCGAACCAATACAGCCTGACCCATCTGTAATTTGCACATTATAAGTAGTTGAAGCCGTAACGTATGGCCCCTGGAGATGCGATGTAGTGCTATCTGTCAAAACACTTAATGCACTGGATGTATAAAATCTTGCAGTACCCCCTGCTGTGCTCCATAGCCAGCTTGATCCATTGGTTTCTACAAGCTCTACATATGGCGTACCGCCCGGCGTGGTGCCGCAATTATTGGGCACAATGCTTGGCGTCGCCAGGTCAACATTTATTGCAGCTGATGTATAACCTGTGCCTTTACAGCCATTGCCATCGGTAACTGTTGCGGCATAGTAGCCGGACGTTGTTGGTTTGGCAGTTGTAGTACCGGTTGCGGTAGGGGTAGTTACAATATTAGCGCCGGTCCATGCATAACTGCTAAATGTGCTACTGCCACCGGCTGTATTACTTGCCACCGCGTTTAATGTTATTGTTGAAACAGGGTTGGCACATAAAGGTGTTGGCACAACCGCGGTTACCGCAACCGAAGGTGTATCGTTAATGGCAACAACCGAAGTTGTTGCGGCATTGGCCTGGCAGTTATTGGCATCAAGCACGGCAAGGGCGTACTGGTAGTTACCGTAGGCAGTTGTTGAACCAGAAGCTGTAATAGTTGTTGCACTGCTTACCACGCTTGATGGCGTTACTACCGAGTTGCTTGAGGCCGTCCATGAATAAGAATATGGCGCTGTAGTACCTGACGTAACCTTACCAGTAAGGTCAATGGTCTTTCCTACACAGGCAGTTGAATTAAGTACCGATGTTGCCGTTATTACCGGCACATTTGATGCTGTAATAGTATTTGTTGATGCTGTGGCAGTACAAGTATTGGCATCAGTTACCGTTACTGTAAAAGTAAACGTTTTACCTGATACCGCACTTGTTACATTAGCGGTAGGGTTTTGTGTTGCGGCATTTGGTGTAATGGTTACTGTTGCCGATCCTGTTTGGGTATATGACCAGGCAAAAGTGCTATAAGAACCACTACCGCCGGTTGGGTTTGCATACAGGTTAATACTGTCTGCGGCCCCGCAGAAAGAAGGATTACTTGCCAGCGGGGAAAGCGATGGCACAGCCAAAGCCGTTTGCAGGCCCGTAGAATCTGTAGCTTTACAACCGGCGCCATCAGTAGTTGTTATATAATATTTATAGGTGCCGGCTACTGTTGGCGTTGCCGTAGTACTGGTTGCGTTGACATTAACAATACCGCTGGTAGCAGATGAGCCTGTCCACGCATACGAAAGTGAAGAACTGGCAGTGCCGGCGGATACACTGGCACTAAGGCTTTTAGATCCAAGGCAGAAGTTTGAGGCACCTGTTATGCTGCTATAGCTTGGACCCGTTTTGTTTAAAGCGGTTATTACTTTACTACCTGTTGCAGTACAACCATTAGCATCGGTTATAGTCATAGTAAAGGTGTATGAAGTGCCATAGGTTGTTACTGATATGGCGCTGGTAGCAGCAGTAGGCGTAGTTGCAGAGGCCCCAGACGGGCTTACTGACCACGCATAACTATAAGGCGTTGTACCACCGCTGCCCGTTGCATAAACGGTATCTTTTGTGTTTGTGCAAATATCATTAGCGTAATCAACAGCTGTAACAGCGGGCAATACATTTGCAGTTACAACAGGGGTATTAACTGATGTGGTACAGGTACCTGTGGCCACAATGGTGCTTGTTGCGGTTAAAGTATACACCCCGGTAGATGTTGGCACCACACTGGCTGAGCTTAGTGATGTTGGATTTGAAATAGTACCGGGGCCAGACCATAGGTAAGTAATTATTGCCAGGCCGCCACCTGTGGATGTCGCTCTAAGGTTTACGCTGCCCTGGCCTGTGCAGCCATTTATAGCCGATGCCGGCTGCGTGATGGTTAATGTAGGCGTAACAAGGCTGTTATTAAAAGCAACTGTTTGCGTTGAGCTGCCCGAGGCCTTGCAGCCATTAGCATCAGTCAGGTTTACTGTATAAGTATATGTACCTGCACCCGTTGGGGTGGCAGTTGTACTCGCGGTGGTCGGCGTGCCTGAAAGGCCATTGCCGGTACCGGTCGCGCTCCATGAATAAGTATATGGCGATGTTGTAGTGGTGGTAACAGCAGCCGTAAGGGCTATGCTGCCCCCGCTACATAGTGTTACGCTACCTGTTGCGGGTGTTACGATAACCGCGGGTGTAGCATTTACTGTAGCTGTTTTAAAAACTGGAACATGACAAAACTGATCGCTTACAATTACCTTATAAGTATAAGTACCTGCAGCCGTTGCCACAGGCGAAATGCTTTGCGTGGTTGGCGCCGGGCTGGTTGAAACGCCCGACCCTGTAGGTGTTGCACTCCATACATACGAATAAGCAGGCGTACCGCCACTTCGGTTTGCCGTAAGCGTAAAGTTGCCTGAATTATTAACGCAGCTTGAGCCTGTGGTTGTAATTGATACCGTAGGGGCAGTGTTAGCCGATACAGCCAATGTAACCGTACCGGTAGCTGCACAACCAACGGCATCCGTGGCTGTTACTGTATATGTATAGGTGCCAGCCGCTGTTGGTGCAGCAGAAGTTGTTGCGGTGCCTGTTGCGCCAAGGCCATTGCCCGTTGGCGATGCCGACCATAAATACGTAAATGGTGTTGCTGTGCCTGTTGCAACAGCATATAAACTATCGGTTTGGTTTAAGCAGGAAGTGTTGCCTAACAAGTCGCTTGTTGTAAGGTTTGGAGCTGCGGTAACATCCAGTTCACGGGTGGTATCGCTAACGCAACCAACCTGGTTAGTATAGGTATATGTAATAACTACCTTACCCGCTGCATTGGTTATTGCCACACCCGTTCTGGGGTTTATACTGGCAATTGCGGCACTGCTGCTGCTCCAAATACCGCCTGTTGGGGTATTGCTAAATGTATAGCTGGTGCCTATACATAAGTTTGGCGCAACAGTGGGGGTAATTTGGTTGGCACCCAGTGTTGTAATAACAGGGTTAAGCGAAAGGTCGTCAAGCGCAATATCATTACCCAAACCGCCTATAGTATTATTACGGAAGAAGAGGTCGGCCTGGCTGGTAGTGGCTGTAAAAGTAAAGCTGTAAAGGTTCCATCGGCTGGGCCCGGTAGTATCTATACTACCTGTTGAAGCCGACGCTATTATATTGCCTGATGCATCCTGCAAACCGTAAGACACATTGGGCGGTATCCTTACAGTGGTATTGCCTGTAGTGTAGTTAATGTTTGCCGCGTAAAACGATATGGTGTAGGAAAGGCCCGGCACCAGGTTGGTAACGCGCTTTCTATAAAATTCATCCAGCGCATAAGAAGCATTAACAACAAGATAGTACCCGTTGGAATTGCCATCATGGCTTATCAGGCCATTATTAATAAACCAATGGCTTAGGTCTTTAACAGTATAATAATCACCATCCTGCGGGGCCGTCGGTGTTCCGTTTGAACCTTGTGGGTAGTAGTGGTAAGATGTACCTTGTACCGTATCGCCAAAAGTATTGCTGCCGCTACTAAAATCTTCTAATATTTGTGTGTTACAATTTAAAGCAATTTGTGCAGGGCTTAGCTTCTCGTTAATATATATTATATGGGCAACATCATTAGCTGCTACCGTAATAGTAACTGTTTGTGTATTTACGTTGGTTGAAACGCTGCTGGTACCCGGTACATAGTTTTGGAAACGCCCAAGGTCCCATGAAGAGTTGGGGAGCGTTTGGGTAATTGTATAGGTACCTGCCGGAACGGGCAGTATAATTACGTCCCCATTTGCAACACCGGTAACATTATTGTTGGTATTACCTGTGCCCGAACCACCACCGGTTTTAAAACTCAAGTTAGTACCACTTAATCTAACGCGTTCATCATCAACCCAAATATGTGAGCCCTCAGTTGTTCTAGCCCAAATGGCATCATGTGTGCCGGTACCTAAAACGCCCCAGGCCTGGCCACCTGCGCCTGCGGTTATTCTTTCCAGGTTTCTTGATTGAGGCTCGTATACAAACGAACCGCTGTTGTTACTATAAGTAACATCACCGCCATTATATATGATGGAGTTAGCTATAACGTACAATTTTCCTTTATCATCAAATGCAACATCAGGATTGGTGCTTCTGCCACCTACGGTGTTACCATAGGCATCGGTAGAGGTAGTAAAGGTATTAATGGTGGTAGTGCTGCCCTGGGTTACCGTGCCCGCAGTACTTGCTGTACCGCCGGCTACGGTTACACCTACTGTATAAAGCGTTTCGGTTGTGCCGGTGTAATAAGTAAATGCAATAAGCGAACCGCTCACATTAATATCAAGCCTGCTTGATTGGGTGGCATTAGTGTAAAAAAGATTAAGGCCGGTAAAAGATGTCCACGCGCCGGCAGTGGTATTGATAGACGCCCCTGATACGTATTGTTTGTTATAAACCTTTAGCACCCTTGCAGTTGTAATTATAGCTATTACACCGTTACCGGCTGAAACATCAATAGCATCTCCACTATTATAAATTTGCGTAAGCGTGTTATTATAGTTAAACCAAACGTTACCGCCCGAAATAAACACACACTCGTTATAATAAGCGCCGTCAATAGCTGTGGCTGAGTTATTGTTAGCAGGGCTGTTTGTAAGCGCTGTCCATTGTGCGCTTTCTGCCTGGCGGCGGTATATTGTACCCTGTAAACCAATAGGTGTAACATTGTAAATGGCCGATGCGTTGGCAATTGCCCATAGCTCGCCGTCGCCATAGCTGCCACTGCCGCCGCCATGCCCCGCGCCAATATCCCCAACCTGTAAAAACGCAGGATTACTATTTAGCTGAAAACTTTTGCTATAGGAAGATGGCCCGGTTACTGAATAAGAAAAATCAACGGCAGATTGCTCATTCAGGGTTTTTTGGTGGATATAAATATAGCCGTTTTGGGCACCAACGTTTCCAATAAACAGCAATGCTAAAATTGCAACAAGTAAAGTTTGTTTCATTTTCGATATGATTGGACGGATTAGTTAAATTGTCCTTTTGGGCACGGTATACCTAAAATAAGGTACATAACAATAGCGTAAAAATAGTATTAAAAATGGCAACTGCAATAATCTTTTGCCATTAAATTTAAATTATAAAATACTGAAATATATAAAAAAATCCCCCCGGGGGTACCGGGGGGATTATATAAAACAATAATAACGTAAGCGTTATTTGCCTTCTTCCTGTTTCAGCTTTTCTTTAATTTCAGCAAGAGCGCCTAAGTCGCCCAAAGTAGCTTTTTCTACCTTGTTCTGTATTGTTTTCACTGCTTTTTTGGTTTTGTCAGCTTCAGCCCTTGCTTCTTTTTTAGCAGCTTCTGTTTCTGCGGCTTTAGCTTGTTCCCAAACGCGGCTGTGGCTTAATACAATACGTTTTTCGTTCCTGTCAAATTCAATTACCATAAACTGGGCAGTTTCGTCTGCACCTATTGTTTTACCGTCTTCTTTTACAAGGTGGCGGTTAGGGGCAAAACCTTCAAGGCCATAAGGCAGTTGAACCAGTGCACCCTTGTCGTCCTTACGGGTAACAGTACCTTCGTGCAGTGTGCCTACAGCAAAAGTATCTTCAAGTGCATTCCATGGGTCTTCTTCCAGTTGTTTGTGGCCTAACTGCAGTTTGCGGTTTTCTTTATCAATGCCAAGTATTACAACATCAATGTGCGCACCAACTTTAGTGTACTCGCTTGGGTGGTTAAAGCGTTTTAACCAGCTAAGGTCACTAATGTGTATCATGCCGCCAATACCGGGTTCAAGCTCAATAAACACGCCGTAAGGAGTGATATTTTTAACAAGACCCTGGTGTTTGCTGCCTGCCGGGAATTTATCTTCAATAGTGCTCCATGGGTCCTGGCTAAGCTGTTTGATGCTCAAGCTCATTTTACGGCTTGTTTTATCCAGGGTAACAACTTTAGCTTCGTACTCGTCGCCTAATTTAAAGAATTCTTTGGCGTTTATTGGTGTGTTAGCCCATGTAATTTCACTTACGTGTACAAGGCCTTCTACGCCCGGCTGTATTTCCAAAAATGCGCCGTAGTCTTCAATGTTAACCACTTTACCCTTAACGGTAGCGCCTTCGTGTATCCACTCAGGCAGCACATCCCATGGGTGCGGCGTTAATTGTTTCAGGCCAAGGCTAATACGTTTTTTGTCGTCATCAAAGTCAAGTACAACAACCTGCAGTTTCTGGTCAAGTTTAAGCACTTCGCTTGGGTGAGATATACGGCCCCATGAAATATCGGTAATATACAATAAGCCATCTAAGCCGCCAAGGTCCATAAAGGCGCCAAAGTCGGTAATGTTTTTAACAGTGCCTTCCAGTACCTGGCCTTTTTCAAGCTTGCTGATAATTTCAGCACGTTGTGCTTCAATATCGCTTTCAATAAGCGCTTTGTGGCTAACAACTGCGTTTTTAATGGTCTCATTAATTTTAACCACTTTAAACTCCATTGTTTTACCAACAAACTGGTCGTAATCAGTAACCGGTTTAACGTCAATTTGAGAGCCTGGCAAGAAGGTTTCCATACCAAACACATCTACTATTAAGCCGCCTTTGGTTTTGCTGGTAACCTGGCCGGTAACCACTTCGCCGGTTTTGTGCACTTCCACAATTCTTTCCCATGCACGGTGTATGCGGGCTTGTTTGCGGCTAAGGTGCAGGTGGCCTTCGCGGTCTTCTTTTTCAACAACCAGTACTTCTACTTCATCACCTATTTTAACGTTAGGAATGTCGCGGAATTCGTTAAGAGAAATAAGGCCATCGCTTTTAAAACCAATGTTTATAACAGCATCAGTTTTAGTTAAAGCCACTACCAGGCCGGGTATTATTTCGCCGTCTTCAATAGCAACAAAAGTATCTTCGTACACTTTGTCGTATTTAGCCTTATCGGCGGGGCTGTAATGGGCAACATTACGTTTGTCAATGCTCCAGTCAAAATCGTCGTGTGCAGCAACTGTTTCAGCAACAGGCGCCTCAATTTTAACAGGTTCAGTAGCTTCTGCAACCGGTGCCGGTGCAACTACTTCGCTTACAGGCGCTGTTGGTTCCGCTGTTGGCGTTTCTGCAGCTTGTTCAGCTGCGGGAGCGGCCTCCTGTAATTCAGCGTTTGGGTTAACAATATTGTTTTCACTCATAAAAAAATCCCGATGGTTTTTTATTCGGGGTTGCAAAGGTAATACTAATTGCAGATTTGGCGGTTGCAGATTGAAGATTTTTTTAGGGGCGACCAACCTGTCTCTTTATGCTGCCATTTCAGCGGCGGAAGCGATGAGTAAGACTAAGGACGAGACCGTACCATATCTCCCAAATTCTCCAACATTTTTATGCAAATCGGGTGCACAAGGAGGAAAAAGGAGGACTGCATTTTCATTTTATCTAACTCACTTTCAACAACTTATACAAAACACACATGTATGCCACTACAAAATTTGTTTTCGGGTTCAAACCAGCTTCGGCTTCTTCCTTTGCGCCTCGGCGAGCCACCCTATTTTCCCTGCAGGGGGAAACTCACGCTTCGCGCGCTTAACTGTTTCCCTTAGAGCAGCAAGGGCGCCGGCCGAAATCGATTTCACCTTACAAGCTTTACGCCTAAACCAAAGCACGAAAGGATGCACAGGGAGGAAAAAGGAGGAATGCTCTACAACCTCAATTTGGGTTCTATTTTATTGATTATTAAGTTTTTACGTCCATCCGGTTATAAAAAATAACCATTTTTCACAAAAACATTGTAATCAGTAAAGTCTCATTAATTACCGCTCCTTATATAAATATAAAAAACGCCAAACCGTCTCGCCTTTTTGCAATATTTTTTTTGGAAAGTTATCCCCATCCACACCTATTGCACCAATCTCCTCCTCCAACCTCCGCGACATCTTGTCCCGGCCATTCCGCTAACGAGGAAAGGGGGCATAGAGGATGGTTCGCACCAATCTGCTCCATAGTCTCCGCAACACCTTTCCTCCCATTGGACGAAAGGGTGGAAGCCCGTCCTCCCGTGGCGGCAACAGGATGCCATTCATCCACAAGGCAAAAAGTGCGGGCAAAGGCAGCCCATCTCTCCAAAATTCTATTTCAGAAAGTCTTTAACATAACATACAAATCGGTTAAACCTGGTTAAATACAGCTTCATTCGCACCGCTCCCCCCCAATCTTCGCAACACCTTTTCCTCTATGGGAGGAAAGGGCCGGAGCCTGCCCGCCGTGGCGGGGATAGGAGGCCCTCCTCCACAATCTGCGCTTCACCCCTCTCCACCCGTGGAGAGCCTGCCCGCCGTGGCGGGGGCAGGGGCGAGGCGCTACGACTGTATGTAACTCTGCAGGTGCAATATGGTTTCTTCGTGGGTAAGAATAGTTTCCTTTACAACATCGTTAATGGAAATAATGCCGGCCAGCCGCCCACCGCCCATTACCGGCAGGTAACGCAGGTTGCGCTCGCTCATCAGTTCCATACAATACTCAATGGTGTCTGTTTCCGCAACCGGCGGAAAACAATGTGCTTCGGTCATAATTTCGCCCACCGTGGTGTCGGTTGACGAGCGGCCTTTAAGTATAACCTTGCGGGAGTAATCCCTCTCCGTCATAATACCTAAAAACCCGGTGTTGTCCATAACAGCTACTGAGCCAATATTTTCGTCAGCCATAATGTGAAGTGCATTGATCACGGTTTCTGAAGGGGCTACAGTAGTAACGTTACTGCCCTTGCGGCGCAGTATGTGGCTTACTTTTCTCATTGGCAAACATTTAAGTTACAAAAGGTACAACCTTATATTGTAAAATAAACAATTTGCCCAAAAGTTTAGAAAATTTGAAAAAAATTAAGCATTAACAGTATTATCGCAACTTTTCGTTCAACTTATTGTTTTAATTCTTAATCACCTAATACCATTACTTTTGCCTTAATTTAACCGTTAGGGTTCATCTTTCAGGTGCATTTTACCGTATATTCTTATAAACTATCTTTTTTTCACATGGCTATCCTAATTTTCTTTCTTGCTCACTGGTTTCTTTCTCTTTTTTGCCAAACATTTTTTCTGCACAGGTATTCATCGCACAAAATGTTTACGATGAACAGGTTTTGGGAGCGTTTTTTTTACAGCTTTACCATTTTTACACAGGGTGCTTCTTTTTTAAACCCGAGGGCTTATGCCATTATGCACCGCATGCACCACGCCTACAGCGACACCGAAAAAGACCCCCACAGCCCGCATTTTTTTAAAGACGTGTGGCACATGACCATGCGCACCAAAGAAATTTACCTTAACTACGCCAAGTATAATGTACAGCCTGAAAAAGCGTTTAGAAGCAACTACCCGGAATGGAAGGTGCTTGACCGCATAACAAACTCGTGGGTTGTGCGCATAACCTTTGGCATAGGTTACGTGGTGTTTTACTATTATTTTGCCACAGCCTGGTGGATGTACCTGTTGCTGCCCATACATTTTTTTATGGGGCCTATACATGGCGCTATTGTAAACTGGTGCGGCCATAAATATGGTTACAGCAACTATAATAACGACGACCATAGCAAGAACACCCTGCCCATTGATATTTTTTTAATGGGCGAGCTGATGCAGAACAACCACCACAAAAGCCCCAACAGCGTAAACTTTGCCAAAAAATGGTACGAGTTTGACCCAACCTATCCGGTTATTTTATTGTTAGACAGGGTGAGGATAATTAAGCTTAAACGGTAAAATATTGTTGCTATGATAACCACTTTAAAAGTATTGTTTAGTGCCGTGTTTGTGTTTATGACCTACAGCGTTATAACCACCAGTATGCAAAGCAACCTTTTTAAAGAGTGGCACTACCTTGCCGGCATACCCTGGATGAAGGCAACCATTTACGACTTTTACTGCAACGCGCTGCCAATAATGATTTGGGTAGCTTACAAAGAAACCAACTGGTTCAGCAAAATATTATGGATCATCCTGCTGGCCGGCCTGGGCAGTATAGCCACCGCAGGTTATATATTATTGCAGTTGTTTAAATTGAAGGATGGAGAGGGAGTAAAGGAGTTGCTGTTGAAGAAAGTCTGAACCACGATTTGGGTGGATTGAGGGATGAGGAAGATTTAATAAAAAATTGTCATCCTTACCTGCTACTACCCAATCCGGCCTCCGGAAAAAGCCGTAAAGAATTGCGAAGCACTCACTGAGACAATTAAAATTAATAATCCCGAAGTAAAATTTGACTTATGGGCGTTAAAAAATGAAATAGACGTTATGTTGTTTGGTATTATTATTAGCCTGTAAGTCGCACATAGCCCGGCATTATTCAAAAGATGGAGCTTATTTCATTTTAGCCCAAAAGTCAAATTTTTAGGCTTTTTCCGGAAGCCTTGGGTTTTGTTACTTTTGGCTAAGCCAAAAGTAAATACCAAATAATCTTCGCTAAATTCAATTATTAATAATAAAAATAAACACTCATCTTCTCTATAATCTCGTGCGTCCCCTTCTCCAAAGGAGAAGGGGATTAAGGGGATGAGGCCAAACTGCATATACATATGAGCCCCTACTTACACATACCCCTCCTCTCCTTCGCCGTTATATTCATAATAATGAGCGCAGCCTTTATATGGGCAAAGCGCATACATAACTTTAGCATTGTAGATGGCTTTTGGTCGTTCAACTTTGCCTTTATAGCCGTTATTATATGGCTTACCGCCAACGGCGATGCCACCCGCAAAACCGTTGTATGCGCACTCGCCATAATTTGGAGCCTTCGCCTCGGCATACACCTTGCCATACGCATAGGCAGCCACATACATGAAGAAGAAGGCCGTTACAAACAACTAAGAAAAGAATGGGCCGGAAACCTAAACGTAAAATTCTTCGCCTTCTTCCAGGCGCAGGCATTAAGCAACATAATGCTGTGCATACCTTTTTTTATAATGGCGCTTAACCAAAACCCCTCTATAAGCATAGTTGAATATATTGGTGCAGGCTTATGGCTTATAAGCATTATAGGCGAAGCCGTTGCCGATGCACAGCTAAAAAGCTTTAAAGCAAACCCCGCCAACAAAGGTAAAGTGTGTAATGCCGGCCTGTGGCATTACAGCAGGCACCCCAACTACTTTTTCCAGCTAATGATATGGGTAAGCGTTTTTATATTCGCCATAAACAGCCAGTATGGATGGATAAGCATTATATGCCCCCTAAGCATTGGCTACCTCATCTTCAAAGTAACCGGCATACCCATGACCGAAGAACAATCCCTCCGCAGCAAAGGCGACGCCTACCGCGATTACCAGCGGACGACAAGTGTTTTTGTGCCGTGGTTTAAAAAAGCCAAATAGCGCTGTCATTCTGAGCGAAGCGAAGAATCTGCCGAAATGCAGCACTGCCGCCCGGCAATGTACTGATGCCCAACAGATCCCTCCTTAGTCGGATGACAGCATAGATGAATCTCTCAGCTAATAATATCCTTACCTGCGCATATGGTGGCTGGCATCCGAAAATTTGCGTGAAGAAAATTTATTTTTCAAGCGATAAACAATGAAATCCGGCTACTGAAGATTGGCTATATTCTTAGTTCAAAAGTCGCACCTCAATATGGCTTTGTCATAGGCTTGAACTATTTCATTGTCGCTTGAAAAACAAATTTTTAGTCAAATTTCCGGGAGCCTTGACTTTTTGTCAACTTTTGTGTCAAGACAAAAGTTGAGCAAAACATAATCTTCGCTAAAAGGCTTTGCCAATAAGGCTTACAACAACTACAGCGCTATATTTAGCTTATACTAATATCCATGTGCGCACGAACAAATGTCAGCGAAACATAACCCTCAGTACAATCATACACAAAAACAAAAAAATATTATGCATATATTTATCACACGAGACAAAACCGCCACCAAGCCATATGAACCTTCGCCTGCAAAAACTAATAATCATTGCAACAATATGCCTCTGTGCCAGCCACGCAGTAGCGCAGCAATCGCAGTATCGCCCCCGCATCATCATCACTGCCGACCCTGAGCTGGATGATAATAATTCGCTCATCCGCTTTTTATTATACAGCAGCGATGTGCAGGTTGAAGGGCTTATTTATGCCAGCAGCGGCTACCACTGGAAGGGCGATGCCAAAGGCACCAAATGGTATGTACCGGGGCGCGAGTACGCAAGGTTTGGCTTAGACACCTGCCCCTGCACATCATGGCGCTGGGGTAAGAACGAGCGCTTTATTGATGATGCCGTTGAAGCGTACGAAAAAGTGTACCCCAACCTAAAAACGCATAACCCCAATTACCCCGCGCCGGCTGAACTAAAAAGTAAAATACGCTACGGCAATATTGAGTTTGACGGGGACATTTCAAAAAACTCACCCGGCTCGGAATTGATAAGGTCATTAATAATGGATGATAAGCCCGGCAAGTTATTTATAACAGCATGGGGCGGGCAAAGCACCATAGCGCGGGCGTTGAAAGTGATACAGGAACAATACGAATACACAACACAGTGGGAGGTTATAAGAAACAAGGTATACCGTAAGGTAGTACTGCTGCCAAGCGGCGACCAGGATGATACATATGCAAAATATATAAAGCCCAACTGGCCCGGTATTGAATACCGGCAGTTTACCGGCGGCCCCAATTATGGGTACGGCGCGCAGTTGCGCGCAAAACCTGCAGACTCCATTTACCTAACGCCATTATGGATGAATGAAAATATAACGGCCCGCGGGCCTTTGGGCGCTATATACAGGGTGTGGGGCGATGGCAAACAAATGGTAAAGGGCGACATGATGGATTACTTTGGGCTAACGGGTTATACTGATAACCAGTTAAGAAAAATGGGCTATGCCGTATGGATGCCCGTGCAGCCAAAAGGCGCATGGCTGGGCGAAGGCGACGATTTTACTTTTATGAACATGCCCGGCAACGGCCTGCGCGCTTATGAGGACGGCAGCTACGGTGGCTGGGGCGGCCGCAGCATGGTTGAGCGTGACGGGCCGGGTTTCTCCTTTGCGTTGAGTGATACATCGCAGCAGGCCATGGCTAACGCGCTTAGCTCGGCAAATAAAAGCGCTACAACTTATCCTGACTTTTTTCCCGCAGCGCAGCAAGACTTTGCAACCCGCCTTAAATGGAGTGTAACGCCAAAGTATGCCGATGCCAACCACGAGCCTGTTGTAAACATTGCAGGCCCGCTGCACCTTATGGCCTCACCCGGTGAAAAGATACGCCTGAACGGCATTGTGACAGACCCAGATGGCAATACGGTCTCTATTAAATGGTGGCAGTTCCAGGTGGGCAGTTACCCCAACAAGGTTGACATTATTAACGCAACCTCAACAAGTGCACAGGTAATAATACCCAAAGACGCCGCACCCGGCCAAACCATTCACATTGTGCTTGAAGCAACAGACAATGGTACACCTGCATTAACGAGGTATCAGAGGGTGGTGGTGGAGGTGAAGAAGTAGGGGGCGGTATCTTTATTCCTATATTATTTTGTATCATTGCCTGAGGATGAGTATCAATTTATCAGACCCTATTTTAAAAATGCTTTTTATAACTCCTTAATAACCCTTTGAAAAAGATAATTTTAGTTGTCACCTTAGTTGCAATAACAGCCTTAATATACTATTACTTTACTTACGTGTATGGTTGGATGGAGTTTCGTAAAAATACCGATACCCCTGACAGGTTTTTAAGTACCACTATTGTCAAAAAAGAAATTTACACTAAAGACAAAATAAAAATATCACAAGAATTAAAAGTCCTGCTACTAAAACATGATGAATTTTTCGTCAATAGTGCATATTTTCAAGGAACTGAGATACTTATTGATACTATTGTCTATAGCCCCGATTTAAAAAAATTGGGAATATTAATACTTACTAAAAATCCAACATCCAGACAACTAATGCCCGCAAAAAACGAAAGTTATTACTACGATGCTACGGCATACCTGTGTGTTAGACAAGAAGATACTTTTGAATTAAGCTGGCTTGGACCAAATTTTTCAAACTCCGATGACAGTTTAGAGATATCAGAAGATATTAGGGATGCCTGTTTTAGAACTTTCGTTTCTAAAGACACAACTGAAAAATATAGTTACAAGTACAATCTCAACGACACCAGGTTTTGGACAAGTACAGTATGGCAGAGAATAGAAGAAGGCAAAATAAAAGGAAAAGAATTTGAGGAAGAAAAAATAAAGCATCCTGAAAATATTTATGAGCCGCCCAAATGAGAATATTTCCTTTCTGGCAGCGCACCTTGCACATAACTCACAGGGGTCGCACCATTAACATTTACTATGCCGCATGGTCACCACCACAGCCAACAACGGTATAAAGCAGTCACTATCAAACCCCAAAAATATTCTTCCCCAAAAAACGCTATCACCGTAACTTGCAGGCTTATACCTTATTACATAACATCACCCAAAGTGCCCCAACCCAAATTCATATTATTTAAAACCATTCTGTCCATTATAATTTTCATGGCATCGGCTGTTGTGTCCACCTGGTTTTACTATGGCCAGCACGCGATATTTACATTTATTTCGCCCGGAGTAATTTATACATGTGCTACCGTTTTGGTTTTTCTGTTACTGGGGAAAATTGAGGCAATAGGGAAGCTGCTTATTTACTGCTGCCTTATGGTTATTACCTGGTATGTAATATGGATCGCAACCCTTTGTACCGTCTTTTTGGGTTTTATCCTCGGTATAGTAACAGCAGCAATTGGGGCTTTAATAACTTTTATGCTAACCCACAAATTTGTAACCACCCTGATATTTAAAAAGAAAGATATTTTAATAGTTGGCGGGCTTTCATTTTTAATAACAGATATCTTTCTTTTATCTTTCGGCGCCATCTTCGACCATCCGCCTGTTAAATATATTTTAAACTCTCAGTCGGCAACAGACACAATATTTGCAGAGGCTATTTTCTTCTGGCAAATTTTGGTGGGTATAAAATTAGTGTTGACGTTGAGGAAAGACGCTGACGGCAAAAAAGACGAATTACTTTCTCAATCAAATTAGCTCCTAATTCATGCATCGCCATAAAAGTAAAGATGCAACCGCTCAAACAAATCACTGTTAGATCACTTGTTGACTTGAACTCTCAGCGGTAAGCTTTGAGTAAAACATACGAAATACACCAGCCAAAAAACATTATCGTCATCGATTATGCAGTATCACGCAAGGGGCCAAAGAGTAATGAGTGCGTTGCGATGTAACAGGCGCGCGGGCACGGCCAAACGCGTGAGGTTTTGGTTGGCCTTGAACTTTCCCTGCCTGCCGGCAGGCAGGTTTGTTTCTTTCTTTTCTTTTAAAAGAAAAGTAAAAGAATTAGACCCAAAAAAAATTGCAAATTCAAAGCAGTCCCGCTTGCACGAAATCCGCATTTAGTTGCCACAACAAATTCCCCTTTAAAAACTCTGCACCGTCTTCATTCGTATATTCGTACAGATTCGTAATTCGCAGATATGGCATGCTTACTAGAACAAAGCGTTGTTACATTCGTATATTCGTAAAAATTCGTAATTCGTAGATGATCCAAAAACTGCTTGAACAAAATAAAGTACCCGATTTTTTAATCCGTGCCCGCATTCGCAGCCTGTTACAACAACGGCTTAAGGATGAGAACAAAGGCAATACCGAGGCCCGGCAGGCTCATTTAATGGCGCTGATAGATGAGCTAAAGGCCTCCCCTATCGCCATTAATACGGCAGATGCCAACCAGCAGCACTACGAAGTGCCCACTGAGTTTTACACTTATTGCCTTGGCAAACATTTAAAATACAGCAGCGGTTATTGGAAAGATGGCGTTACTGATATTGATGTATCAGAATTCGACATGCTGCAGCTTACCTGCCAGCGTGCAGAACTGGAAGACGGGCAGGATGTGCTGGAACTGGGTTGCGGCTGGGGCTCGCTAAGTTTGTTTATGGCGGCTAAATTTACCAACAGCAGGTTTACGGTGGTATCAAACAGCCGCACACAAAAGCAGTATATTGATGAACAGGCCATTGCCCGCAACATAAAAAACCTTACCGTTATTACCGCTGACATAAATGATTTTAGCATTGATAAAACTTTTGACCGTGTGGTTAGTGTTGAGATGTTTGAGCACATGCGCAACTATCAAAAACTAATGGCAAAAGTGGCAGGCGTTTTAAAGCCCGGCGGCAAGTTGTTTGTGCACATATTTACGCATAAGCAGTACGCTTATAAGTTTGAAGTAAAGGATGAAAGCGACTGGATGAGCCAATACTTTTTTACCGGCGGCATTATGCCAAGTGATGACCTGCTGCTATACTTTAATGACGATTTAAGTATTGAAAAGCACTGGCATGTAAGCGGCATGCATTACAGCAAAACAAGCGAGGCATGGCTGCAAAATATGGACAGGCATAAGGCGCAAATAATGCCCCTGTTTACAAAAACATACGGCGCTGAAAATGCGGTAAAATGGTGGGTGTACTGGCGCATATTTTATATGGCCTGTGCCGAACTTTGGAAATTCAACAACGGCGACGAGTGGATGGTAAGCCACTACCTGTTTAACAAAAAATAATTGCATGCCGCGTGTAATACTTTCTGTACTGTTACTGCTGCTTTCAACACTGGTGTTGTACAAAGCGCCGCTGCATTTTTTGTGGCTGCTGGCGGTTGCCATTACCAATTACCCGTATATTTTTATTATTGCTTCGCTGCTGCTGCTTGTATCAGCCTTTGTATTTGTAAAATACAGGCCGGTTATATTAATAACATCGTTCGTGTCGCTGTTAATATACACTATGCCGCTTATTGGCGCCTACCAGCAAAATGCAAGGTTGCCGGCAGCGCTTGGCAAAGTATTTAATAGCGCTACAGCATCAAACGGTTTAACAAATCCGTTCAGTTTTTTTAAAATGTTTACGGGCATCGGTATTAATAAAGTTGAGGCAAAAACCATTGTATATAAATCCATACAAAGCAGCACCCTAACGCTTGACTTTTACCCTTCTTCCTCAACCACTAAAAGCCCTTTAATTATTGTTGTTCATGGCGGCAGCTGGGAAAGTGGCGATAATAAAGATTTTATTGATTTTAACTGTTATTTTGCCAACAAAGGCTACAATGTTGCATCCATAAATTACAGGCTTGCACCCGCGTATAGATCGCCCGCGCCAATGGAAGACACAAGGGATGCCATTGCCTGCCTTACGCAACATGCCGCCGAATATAATATTGACACTAGCAATATTATTTTATTAGGCCGTTCTGCAGGTGCGCAAATTGCGCTGGTTACCGCCTACACCAGCCACAACCCTAACTTAAAAGGCGTGATAGATTTTTACGGCCCGGCTGATATGGTTTGGGGCGGCCAGGTTAAAACAAGCAAGCTTATGCTTGATACCAAAAAAATTTATAAAGACTATTTTGGTGGCCAGTACAGCGAGGTGCCGCAGGTGTTTAAGCAAAACTCGGCATGTGATCTTGTAGATTCAACAACCATACCTACGCTTATAATACATGGCACTATAGATGCAATGGTATCGCACATACACAGTGAGCATCTTCAAAAAACATTACAGCACAACAATGTGCCCTGTTATTTTTTAAGCATGCCTTATGCCACGCACGGCTGCGATTATGTTATAAGCAGCCCCGGCGGGCAGGTTACCACCTACGCAGTTGAACAATTTATACAAGCTGTTACAAAACATTAATGGAAAACGCTTTAACACATAATACAGGCATTTCAAATTCCCCTTTAGGGGTTAGGGGCACAGGCGGCTGCCTTGCAATTATAGGTACGGGTATAGCGGGCATGGGTTGCGCGCATTTACTGCAGCATAAATACAACCTCACCATATTTGAGCAGAACGATTATATTGGCGGCCATACCAACACTGTTTCGGTTGATGAAGATGGCACGCCGGTGTATATGGATACCGGCTTTATGGTGTTTAACTACGCAACCTACCCCAACCTGTGCAAATTGTTTGAAGAAATACAGGCGCCGGTAAAAAAAACGGACATGTCTTTCAGCGTGCAGTATGTACCCACCGGGCTTGAATACTGTGGCAGTGGCATTGGCGGCTTGTTCGCGCAAAAGAAAAACATTTTTAGCCCCCGCTATATTAAAATGCTGATGCAGGTTAGCCGGTTTAATAAAGAAAGTGTGAAAATATTGGATGACCCCGCCTATGAAAACCATAGCATAAAACAGTTTATTGATGAATTTGGTTTTGGGGAGGATATGTTGTGGAAATACCTGGTACCAATGAGCGCCGCTGTTTGGAGCACTCCGATGGATAAAATGCTTGACTTTCCTGCAAAAACATTGATACGTTTTTTTAAAAATCACGGCTTTTTAGGGTTGAACACACAGCACCAGTGGTACACATTACAGGGCGGCAGCGAAAGCTATAAGAAAATATTAATTGAACCCTTTAAAGAAAAAATTCAGGTTAGCAACGGTGCTGTTAAAGTAAATCGCGAAAATGGAAAGGCAATAGTTACCACTGCCGACGGTAATACACACGAATTTGACAAAGTGGTTTTTGCCTGCCATGGCGACCAGGCATTGCGGTTATTAAGTAACCCCACTACAGATGAGCAACAGTTATTATCAACTTTCAAGTACCAGGAAAACATTGCTACTGTGCATACAGATGAAAGCGTAATGCCCAAAAATAAAAAAGTGTGGAGTAGCTGGAACTACAGAATTGAAGAGTACAATGGCAAACTGCTGCCCACCACTATTTATTGGATGAACAGTTTGCAGGGTGTATCAAAAAAGAAAAATTATTTTGTTTCCATCAATGCCATACCCGGCAGCATCAGCAAAAACAAATTGATAAAAGAAATTGTGTATGAACACCCTTTGTTTGACGTGCCTGCCATAAACGCACAAAAAGAGTTACACAAACTAAATAAAACCGGCCCGCTATATTATTGCGGCAGTTATTTTAAATACGGCTTTCATGAAGATGCTTATGCAAGCGCGGTTGAACTTTGTAAAACTTTGTAATTGTCATTCCGAGCAAAGCGAAGAATCTGCCGAATACTGCTGTCATTCTGAACGCAGCGAAGAATCTGTTGAATACTGCTGTCATTCTGAGCGAAGCGAAGAATCTGTTGATCACTGCTGTCATTCTGAGCGAAGCGAAGAATCTGTTGATCACTGTTGTCATTCTGAGCGAAGCGAAGAATCTGTTGATCACTGTTGTCATTCTGAGCAAAGCGAAGAATCTGTTGAATACTGCTGTCATTCTGGGCGCAGCGCAGAATCTGTTGATCACTGTTGTCATTCTGAGCGAAGCGAAGAATCTGCTGAACACTGTTACGCTGCTCAAAAGCCGCACCACTTGGCAGGCAGTTCCCTCGTTCCCCGGGATGACACATATATTCATTCGTATATTCGCACAAAATTCCTATTTCGCAAATGGCATTAAACTCATCGCTATATCGTTGCCTTGTTATGCATAACCGTTTGCAGCCAAAACCACACAGGTTTAACTACAACGTGTTTATGTTTTATATTGACCTTGATGAGATTGATACCCTGCATAAAAAATTGTTCCTGCTAAGCCATAATAAATTTAACTTCTTCAACTTTAAAGATAGTGAGCATTTGCAACTGCCGGCCAATAATCCAGACCACACAAAGGGTATAAAACAACACATTATAGATTACCTGCAGCAAAACGGTTTTTCATATAACGGCGGCAGAATTATGCTGCTTACCAACCTTAGTGTTTTGGGCTATAATTTTAATCCCGTCTCCTTTTACTTTGTATACAACAGCATGAATGAGATTGACTGTTGTATTGCCGAAGTAAGCAACACTTTTAGAGAAATGAAGCCCTATTTTTTGGGTAAGCAGCTCTTGCAGGATGGTAAGTTTCATTTAAATACCACCAAGTACTTTTACGTATCCCCATTTATTGACCATGATACAAATTTTGACTTTAACATAGCCATTCCGGGCGAAAAGCTAAACATACGTATTGATGATTATAAAAACGGCAATCGCTTTTTTATAAGCACGCTAACAGGCGAAAAAAAGGCGCTCACTAATAAAAACCTGCTTTTGTACAGCCTGCGTTTTCCATTTATAACCATCCGTATAATGGCCCTTATACACTGGCATGCGTTGTTGTTATGGCTTAAAAAAATACCATATCACACCAAGACAGCAAACCCCCAATTACAAAAAGACGTATATAGAAAGTATGAAAAGTAACAGTGGTTTATGTATATTCGTTATAACCGTATTGCATAAGCCATACATATTTCACCAATAATTGATAGTAAATAAACCATGTCAACAGCCGGTACTGCCGTAGCATTAAGCACTAAAAAAAGTTTTTATGAGAGGTTGATTGTTGACCTGCTTTCTAAAATGCAGTTGGGCAGGCTTAACTTAACGTTACCTTCGGGCGGGGTTTTGCAAATAGGCAACGGAAGCGATAACATAACAGCTAATGTTAATATAAAAAATAACGCTTTTTTTCAAAGATGTGTATTGTTTGGCGATGTTGGCTTTGGCGAAGCCTATGTTGATGGCGACTGGGATACAGACAATATTACCAATGTTATAAAATGGTTTTTGCTGAATGTGGAAAATGCGCCGTCGGTATCGGGCAGCAATACCAAAGCTTTTGTGTTAAACGCGCTAAAATTCTTCAACAGGTTGTCGCATATAAAGCGCGCCAACAGCCTGAATGGCTCAAAAAAGAACATTGCACTGCATTACGATTTGAACAATGACTTTTTCGCGCTGTTCCTCGACCCGACCATGACCTATTCTGCTGCCTGGTTTAGGGAAGAAGGCATGGGCCTTGTTGAGGCGCAAATTGCCAAGTACGACAGGTTGTGCCGGCAATTGCATTTACAGCCCACCGACCATGTGCTTGAAATAGGCAGTGGCTGGGGCGGCAATGCCATTTATATGGCTAAAAATTATGGTTGCACTGTTACAACAGTAACCATAAGTGAGGAGCAATACAAAATGGCAAAAGAGCGTATTGCACTTGAAGGATTAAATGATAAAATAACGGTACAGTTACAAGATTATCGCAATATAACAGGCAGTTTTGACAAGATAGTATCTATTGAAATGCTGGAGGCTGTTGGCGCCAATTTTCTGGATGTATATTTTAGAAAATGTAATGAGTTATTGAAGAAAACCGGCATACTCGCCTTCCAGGTAATTACCTGCCCCGATTCAAGGTTCGAAAGCCTGCGACGTGGTGTAGACTGGATACAAAAGCACATCTTTCCGGGTTCGCTGCTGCCGTCAGTAGCAGCGCTTAACAAGTCCGTAAATAACACCAGCAACCTTACCCTGGTAGACCTTAAAGACATGGGGCTTGACTATGCCACTACACTTGTTAGGTGGAGCGAACAATTCAATAAAAACATAGCAGCCGTAAAAAAACTTGGCTTCGACGATCGCTTTATACGCAAGTGGAATTATTATTTGTCTTACTGCGAAGCGGCCTTTGCCATGCGCAATATTAACGTAATGCAAATGGTGTATACAAGGCCGAATAATATTTTAAGATGACCTGCCCCCGTTGGATGCACTTTGTGCGTTGTCATCCATTTTTATTTCTTTAAATCTTGTAAAAATCAAAGCCGCAGCAAGGCATAAAACCAATCCAACAATTCCATTAAGCCTTATGCCAAAATCATGATGCACATCTTTACCATAAATCAGCATCATACTAAATACAGCTATGCCTACCGTTTGTGCAATCTTTACAAAAAGATACCTTACGGCAAAATATAAAGCTTCTTTATTGGTGCCGGTATCTATTTTGTCTTTTTGTATTATCTCGGCAAGTATGGCTATGGGCAAAATGTTAAGTGCAGCAACTGGTAAAGCAACCACGCAAGCCAGCAAAAATATTTGGGCTGTCGGGCTTATAGCCAGGTTGCCTAAAAAATATATTACTCCAAATACACCGGCCAAAACTACAAGCGAGAAAATAACAATTACCTTTTTACCTATTTTTCGTGCCAGGGAGTTTATAACCGGGTAAAAAATAAATGAAACCAACACCATTACAGCCATAATTTTATTACCCATGGTTTCCGGCAGCTGCAGCAACACGGTAATAAAAAAAATAAGGCCGGCAGATATAATGGTAAAGGCTATAAAATAGGTAAAATCTGCAACAATAAAAAGCCTGAAATTTTTGTTCCCCAAAGTTTGCTTCAACGCCAGCTTTAAAGGTGTTTCACTGGGTTTGCTTTTGGTATATTTTTTTTCGTTAATGGCAAAAGCAGTTACTGCCATAGCTATAGCAGCTACAAAACCAAGTATTAATGCCGTAAACTGTAACGAAGCTATTTTAGAAATATTGAACCCATCTTTAAGGCTATTGGCTATGTTAAAAGTGTTGGATGATATACCAATGCCCAGCACATACCCTACGGATTGCCAGGAAGAAAGGCTAACCTTTTGCTCGCTGCTTGGCGCCAGTTCAGGCAATAATGCATTATATGGTATTATGTAAGTAGTGGTTGATACATAAAAGCATATTAAAGTAAATGCAAGCCAAAAAATATTTACCGTACTTTCTTTATGTGTTAACGGCAAAAAAACAAGAAAGCAAAAAACAAATGAAGGTATAATTGCCCACCGCATAAAAGGTGTTCTGCGCCCTTTAGGGTTTTTACTTTTATCACTAAATTGTGCAATTAGCGGGTCAAAAACAACATCAAACAACCTGCCGCTGGTAGTAATAAGCGCTATGGCATTAAAAGCGCCAAATATTACCACATCTGTTATTAACTTGGGTATTCCGCTATTGGCCGGCGACTCGTAAAAATAAACCAGCAAAACAGCAATAAGATTTATCATAATGCTCCAGCCCATCATACCAAAGCCGTAGGTAATTTGTGTGCCAATTGGTAGCTGTGTTTTTGCCATTTGCTGTGCAATATCATTAAAAAGCCGGGCATTAGGCCGCTTATCAAAATATTAGTCAAAATTTGTGCCCCGTTTCAGCCAAAAAAATATACATTCGTTAGCACGATTGTTATTATTAACCTCCGCTAAAAACCAACAGCTATATGTACACTTCCAGAAGGTCTTTTCTTAAAAAAACTGCTTTTGCAGCTGCCAGCGCAACTATGCTGTCAAGCGAGCTTTTTGCAGCTGCGAAAAAGAAAAATATAATATTTGGCATACAGTTATACTCAGTGCGCGATGATATGCAGAAGGATGCTGCTGGCACATTAAAAAAGCTGGCAGATATTGGCTATAAATATGTGGAACATGCCAATTATGTTAACCGTAAGTTTTACAAATATTCCGCTGCTGATTTTAAAAAGGTGCTTGATGGGCTTGGCCTTACCATGCGCAGCGGCCATACTGCAATGGCGCCAAAACATTGGGATGCTGCGAAGAACGATTTTACAGATGAGTGGAAATACACAGTGGACGATGCCGCAGTTTGCGGGCAAAAGTTTGTTATAAGCCCCTGGCTTGATAAAAGCTGGTATAAAGACATGGACACCCTGAAACACTCAATGGACATATTCAATAAAAGTGGGGAGCTGTGCAAAAAATCGGGCATGAAGTTCGGTTACCATAACCACAACTTTGAGTTTAGTACCCAAATAGACGGGAAGCAGTTGTACGACCTGATACTGGAATATACCGACCCCAAACTGGTTGCCCAGCAAATGGATATCGGTAATATGTACGGTGCTGGTGGCAGGGGCTTTGATATTTTAAAGGCGCACCCCGGCAGGTTTGAGTTGATGCACGTAAAAGACGAAATAAAATCAACTAAAGGGGAAATGGAAGAGCCTTATGAAAGTACAGTACTTGGCAAAGGCGTTATTGGCACTAAAGAAATTGTTGACCTTGCCCTTAAAAGCGGCGGCACAACAGACTTTATAATTGAGCAGGAATCTTACCAATCGTTAACTCCTATCGATTCAGCAAAGCAGGATTTTGACATTATGAAAACCTGGGGATTTTAGGGAATTGCAATAATTTAAATAAAAAGAGTGGTTCAATTGACACCACTCTTTTTATTTATTCTACAGCGCTTCTTGTAGCATTTATACCAAACCGCTATCAAGATATATAAAATAAAAATAGTAATTTTATTGTCCAAAAGCTATTATGCGATTATTGCACTTAAAACCGCACCTGGACAATAAGGGTCTTCTGTTGAAGATGCGCGAT
>Ga0265327_10000474_pt1 | contig 70843 bp, 74 predicted proteins | sample 41621metaG_FD_202089 | JGI IMG/M metagenome (GOLD analysis project Ga0265327, IMG submission 202089) | Rhizosphere microbial communities from Carex aquatilis grown in University of Washington, Seatle, WA, United States - 4-16-21 metaG | ecosystem: Host-associated > Plants > Roots > Rhizosphere...
CGTACCGCGCAGCCAAGCGACGCCCCGAGATCACCGACGTCGAGGACGTCGAAGACCTCTACCTCTACCGACGCCTTTCCACCGTGGACGGCGCCGACCTGGGGCGCAGCGCCGAGGACGTGGCCCTCGACACCTTCACCGACGACGAGGTGAAGGCGGCCATCGAGTCGCTGCCGGACAACTTCCGTATCGCCGTACTGCTGGCCGACGTCGAGGGCTTCTCCTACAAGGAGATCGCCGAGATCACCGACGTGCCTATCGGCACGGTGATGAGCCGTATCCACCGGGGAAGAAGGGCGCTCCAGAAGGCGTTGCACGAATTTGCCGAGGCGAGGGGCCTCGTCGGTTCGGTCCCCGGCCCGGTGGAGTGACAGGAGGCAGGTCGTGGCAGAGGGGGAAGAAGGCGGCGGCATGGGCGCCCAGGGGGGGGACCCCGAGGGCGTCGACTGCGACGAGGCCGTCCACGAGCTCTATCACTTCCTCGACGGCGAGCTGACCGACGAGCGACGCCGGGAGATCGCCGTCCACCTGGACCTGTGCGGTCCGTGCGCTGACGCCGCGGGGTTCGAGAGCGAGCTGCGCATGGTCATCGCCAGCCGCTGCCAAGATCGCGTGCCCGACGCGCTGATCGCCCGGGTGGCCGCGGCCATCGACGAGGCCCAGCGCCACGACGGCGCCCCCACCGGACCGTCGACCTGAGGCCGTGACAGACCGACCGGAGCCCTCTGCGGTCGATCTCGGCGACCGGGCCGCCGGGGCGGGCCTGGTCGACTGGGCGCTGGCCCAGCGGATGGCCAACTGGGCGCTGGCCCGCCGTGCCCTCCCGCCCGGCTACCGCCCCGCCGCGGTGGAGGCGGACTTCGCCGAGCTCACCGCCGAGGCCGAGACCCTGGTCGCCGCGGCCACGGGGCTGCGTGCCCCCAGCCCGGCACGGGCGCGGGTCACCGACCGCGAGGGTTGGGTGGCGGCCAACGTCGCCTCCATCCAGCGCCTGGTGGGACCGACGCTCAAGAAGGTGGAGGACCGCCGGCGGTCGGCGCCGGCGCTGTCGGTGGCCGGGGTGCAGGCCCGGCTCCCGGCCCCCCTGGCCGGCGTCGGGCGGTCGGTGGGCGGTGCGCAGATCGGACTGATGCTGGCCTGGCTGTCGACCCGAGTGCTCGGCCAGTACGACCTTCTCCTCACTGACGAGCTCGTCGACGATCAGGACCTCGTCTACTACGTCGGCCCCAACGTGGTGGCGCTCGAGTCCCGCTACGGCTTTCCGGCTCGCCAGTTCCGCCTCTGGTTGGCCCTGCACGAGGTCACCCACCGCTGCCAATTCACCGCAGTGCCGTGGCTGCGCGACCACTTCCTCTCGCTGGTCGACACCGGCTTGGAGCCGATGGTCGGCGACCCCCACCACCTGGCCGAGGCGTTGCGCCGTGCGGCCGGCGAGGTTCGGGCCGGACGCAGTCCGCTTGAGGACGCCGGTCTCTTGGGGTTGGTGGCCACGCCCGAACAGCTCGAAGCCCTCCAGCGCATCCAAGCGTTGATGAGCCTGCTCGAGGGGCACGGCGACGTGACCATGGACCGCGCCGGCGCAGCGGCGGTGCCCGGGGCGGAGCGGTTCAGCCGCGTACTGCGCGAGCGCCGCGAGCAGGTGCGCGGTCCGGCCCGCCTCATCCAGCAGGTGCTGGGGCTCGAGGCCAAGCTCCGCCAGTACCGAGAGGGCGAGGAGTTCATCCGGGCCGTCGAGCAAGCCGGCGGCTCCGACCTGTTCAACCGGGTGTGGCGGGGGCCCGAGTGGCTCCCCTCTCTGGCCGAGATCCGTTCCCCCAGCGACTGGGTGGCCCGGGTGGGGGCGTCGCCGGCGGGGTGACGACGCCCACCGAGGCGTGGCCGCCCGATGTCGAGGCTGCCCTCGAGCGCTGCACCTTCCCGCCGGCCGGTGCCGAGCTGGTCTGCGCGGTGTCGGGGGGAGCCGACTCGCTCGCCCTCCTGGTCCTGGCCACGGCGGCCGGCTGCGCGGTCACTGCCGTCCACGTCGACCACGGCCTCCGACCCGGATCGGCCGAGGAGGCCGGCGTGGTGGCCGACGCCGCCACCAGGTTCGGCGCGGCCTTCGTGGCCGAGCGGGTGGCGGTGGAGGACGGCCCCAACTTGGAAGCCCGGGCCCGCCAGGCCCGCCGGGCCGCCCTGCCGCCCGGCGCGGCCACCGGCCACACCATGGACGACCAGGCCGAGACCGTCTTGTTGCACATGATGCGGGGTGCCGGCCTCGACGGGGTGTCCGCCATGTCCCCGGGTGCGCACCATCCGCTGCTCGCGGTGCGCCGCGTCGAGACCCGCGCCGTCTGCCTGTCGGTCGGGCTCTGTTGGGTGGAGGACCCCAGCAACGCCGACCCGCGGCATCTGCGCAACCGCGTGCGTTTGGAGCTGCTCCCGTTATGGGCGTCGCTCGCCCAGCGTGATCCCGTGCCGCTCTTGGCTCGGCTGGCGGCGGTGGCGGGAGACGACGCCGCCCTCCTCGACGCACTGGCGGCCGAAGCCCTGCCGGACCCCACCCAGGCGCGGGCCCTGGCCGCCGCACCGGTCCCGTTGGCGCGCCGCGCCGTACGCCAGTGGCTCCGAGCAGCCGACACCGAGAACGACGAGCGCACCGGCGACGACCACCCGCCGTCACTGGCCGAGGTGGACCGGGTGCTGGCCGTGGCGGCGGGCCACGGCGTGGCCACGGAGCTCTCGGGCGGCCGGCGGGTGCGGCGCTCGGCCGGTCGCCTGGCGGTCTCAGAGGCGGGGTCCGGTAAGGTCGGCCCGGTGGAGACCGAGGAGATGGCGCGCCCGGCCCCCAAGTGGGCCCAAAGCGTCGTCGGACCGGAGCTGGTCAGCGCCGGTGCCATCGCCGCCCGGGTGGCCGAGCTCGGCGCGCAGATCACCGCCGACTACACCGACGACCCGCCACTCTTGGTGGGGGTGTTGAAGGGCGCCATGACCTTCATGAGCGACCTGTGCCGGGCCATCGAGCTCCCGGTCGACGTCGACTTCATGGCCGTCTCCTCCTACGGCAGCGCCACCAAGACCTCAGGCGTCGTCCGTATCGTGAAGGACCTCGATGCCGAGCTCACCGGCCGCGCCGTGCTGGTGGTCGAGGACATCATCGACAGCGGCCTCACCCTCAACTACCTGCGCAAGTACCTCCAGGCCCGCAGCCCGAAGAGCGTCGACGTCTGTGCCCTCCTCGTGAAAGAGGGCGAGCAGCGGGTGGCCCTCGACCTGCGCTACGTGGGGTTCACAATCCCCTCGGAGTTCGTGGTCGGCTACGGCCTCGACGTGGACGAGCGGTTCCGCAACCTGGCCGGCGTCCACAGCTACGTGGGCGCCGCGGGGCGCGAGCGCGGCCGCGGCTGAACCAGCGGCGGCCGGCACGGGCAGAGAGAAAGAGGAGCGGCCAGTGGCAGTGGACACCGATCGGGTGCGGCGCGCCGTCGTCGAGATTCTCGAAGCGATCGGCGAAGACCCGACGCGTGACGGCCTCGTCGACACGCCTCATCGGGTGGGGGCCATGTATGAGGAGTTGTTCTCCGGCCTCTCCGACGACCCGTCCCGACACCTCACGGTCACCTTCGCCGCCGATCACGACGAGATGGTGATGGTGCGCGACATCCCGTTCGCCTCGCTGTGCGAGCACCACCTGGTCCCGTTCATCGGGCGGGCGCACGTCGCCTACATCCCCGGCCCCGACGGCCGCATCACCGGGCTGTCCAAGCTGGCCCGCTTGGTGGACGGGTTCGCACGCCGGCTGCAGGTCCAAGAGCGCATGACCACCCAGATCGCCGAGACCATCGAGCGGGTCCTCGCCCCCCAAGGGGTGCTGGTGGTGGTGGAGGCCGAGCACCTCTGCATGTCGATGCGGGGGGTGAAGAAGCCCGGCACCCTCACCATCACCTCCTCGGTGCGCGGGCTGTTCCGCACCGACCCCTCGACCCGCGCCGAGGCCATGCAGTTCGTCCACGGCCGCTGACCGGCCCTCGGACGCCCCGAGTCCGGTTCGCGTACGCTGACCGCCATGCTGGACCTCCACCGGGGGCGACCCCTCGTGATGGGCGTCCTGAATGTGACCCCGGACTCCTTCTCCGACGGCGGCCGCTACCTGGACCCCGACGATGCCCTCGCCCACGGTCTGGCCATGGTGGCGGAGGGAGCTGACCTGGTCGATGTGGGTGGGGAGTCCAGTCGCCCCGGAGCCGACCCCGTGGACGAGGCCGAGGAGCGGCGCCGGGTGGTCCCGGTGGTGGCCGCGCTGGCGCCCCACGTGCGGGTCTCGATCGACACGGTGAAACCGTCGGTGGCCGAGGCGGCCGTGGCCGCCGGTGCCACCCTGATCAACGACATCTCGGGGACGCTCCACCCCGTCGCCGCCCGGTGTGGGGTCGGGTGGGTTGCCATGCACATGCAGGGCACTCCGGCCGACATGCAGCGTCAACCCCACTACGGCGATGTGGTGGACGAGGTGCACACCTTCCTCCTCGAGCGCGCCCGGGAGGCCCAAGACTTGGGGGTGACCGAGATCTGGGTCGACCCGGGCATCGGCTTCGGCAAGACGGTCGAGCACAACCTGTCCCTCCTGGCCCACGCCGGCGAGCTGGCCCGGGCCGCCGCCGCCGAGGGCGCAAGCGTCCTGGTCGGGGTGAGCCGCAAGCGGTTCCTCGGGGCGTTCGGCTCGCTGGCCGGCCAGCCGGTGGGGGTCGAGGACCGGCTCGAGGCGTCGCTGGCCTTGGCAACCTGGGCCATGGCCCAGGGAGCGTCCATGGTGCGGGCGCACGACGTCGGACCTACGCTCGAGGCCGCACGGTTGGTCGGCCAGGAGTGGGAGGTGGCGGCGTGAAGGGTAAGTGGGCCGCCGGCATCCCGCCGCGCAACTTCGCCTGGATCATGCGCGACCGCCTGGCCGTGAGCGAGCGCCCTGGCGGGTTCGGGACGAGTCACCGCCGGGTCCGCCGCCAGGAGGAGATCATCTGGTTGCGCAACCAGGGGTTCACTCGCGTCGTGTCCCTGCTCCCCTCACCGCACAACCTCGCGGCCTATGAGGAGGAGGGCATCGCCCACGACCACTACCCCCTTTCCCCCAATGCCGACCCCCGGGTGGTGCTGGCCGACTTCTACACCGACCTCGACACGTCGCTGGGCGAGGGGCTGCGGATCCTTGTCCACCAGGACGAGCTCGGCGACCGGGTGATGGGGGCCATGGCCGGCTACCTGGTGTGGTCGGGGCGCATGACGCCCGGGCCCCGGGCTGTCGCCCTGGTGGAGCACCTGGTAGGTCACCAGATGGGCTCCACCGGGCGCGAGCTGGTCGTGGCCGTGAGCGCCATGCCACCGCGCCAAGCCGTGTGAGGGCTTGGCGATGAGAGGTCCGGGCGGCGAGGGCGCCGGGCGCCGCTTCGCCTTCGGCGACCGCATCGAGCTGCGCGACCTGCGGGTGATGGGAGTCCACGGCGTTCTGCCCGAAGAGCGCGAGCGGGCCCAGCCCTTCTCGCTGGACCTCGACGTGTGGCTGGACACCGAGGAGGCCGGCGCCTCCGACGACCTGGCCCGCACCGTCGACTACGGCGCCCTGGCCGCGCTCGCCGCCGGGGTGGTGGCGGACTCGTCCTTCTCCCTCCTCGAGGCCGTGGCCGATGCCGTGGCTCGCGCCGTCCTCGACCACGACGACCGGCTGGTCGGGGTGGCGGTGACCGTCCGCAAGCTCCGCCCCCCGGTCCCCCTCGACCTCGGCTCGGTCGGGGTCCGGGTTGTCCGGCGCCGTCCGCCCGACGACGGGCCGGGAGGCGGGGCGCCGGTCCGGTGAGCGCCACGCCACCCGGCACCTCGCCGGTGCGGGCTTTCATCGGCCTGGGGTCGAACCTCGGGGACCGGCGCGCCGAGCTGGCCCGGGCGGTGGGGGCGCTTCGCCAGGGAGGAGACCTCGTCGCCGTCTCCCCCCTCTACGAGACCGAGCCGGTGGGAGGCCCCGCCGGCCAGGACCCCTACCTCAACCTGGTGGTCGAGCTGTCCACCACCGACTCCCCTCGCCGGCTGCTGGAGCGGTGTCGTGCCCTCGAGGAGTCGGCCGGCCGGATCCGGACCGTTCATCACGGACCGCGCACCCTCGACGCCGACGTCCTGTGGGTCGAGGGCGTGGCCGTCGACGAAGAGGATCTCGTGGTCCCGCACCCAAGTATGTGGGAGCGCCGGTTCGTCCTCGCCCCCCTGGCCGATCTGGCCCCCGACCTGGTCGGTCCCGAGGCTCTGGCCCGTGCTGGTGGCGAGGTCGCCCGCCTGGGTATGCTCAAGGCGTAGGTATCGTCGACCGCTGAAGGCGACCGGCACCCCGGGAGGGGGCTGGAGCGCCGAAGGAGGAATCGGTGCGAACCGTGCGGATCATCGGCCCCGGCCGGGCCGGGCGTTCCTTGTCCTCGGCACTGTCGCGGCGCGGCTGGAAGGTGGTCGGGCTCCTCGGCCGCGACGACGACCAGACCGGGGCGGCCGCCGGCGTCGACGTGCTGGTGCTGGCCACCCCGGACGACACCCTGGCCGAGGTGGCGGGCGGGATCCTTCCCTCGGCGTCGACGGTGGTGGTCCACCTCTCGGGCTCCCTCGGCCTCGACGTGCTCGCCCCCCACCCCCGCCGCGGCGCCCTCCACCCGCTCGTCCCCCTGCCCACCCCCGAGGTGGGCGACCACCGGCTCACCTCCGGGGTCACCTTCGCCGTGGCCGGCGACCCCGTCGTCCGCGACATGGCCGAGGCCCTCGGTGGCCGCGCCGTCGAGGTGGCTGACCAGGACCGGGCCGCCTACCACGCCGCCGCCTGCATCGCGGCGAACCACGTGGTGGCCCTGCTCGGCCAGGTGGAGCGGGTAGCGGCCACCGCCGGACTCCCTCTCGACGCCTTCTTGGGGCTCACCCGGGCGGCGGTCGACGACGTGGCCAGCCTCGGGCCCGCCGAGGCCCTCACCGGGCCGGCCCGACGCGGTGACTGGGCCACGCTCTCCCGCCACCGCGCCGCGCTGCGCCCCGACGAGCGGCCGGGGTACAACGCCGGGGTGGCCCTCGCCGTCAAGCTGGCCGACGACGACCGCGGCTCGGTCGTGGTAGCCGGAGGGACGGCAGCCGACGCGACGACAGACCCGGGCGACGACCTGCCCGAGGTGCGCGCGCCGCTGCACTTGGTGCACGGCGCCCTGCCGGTCGGCGCGGCGTAGGAGCGTCGGTCATGGAGGTCTTCGAGTCCGTCGACGGCTTTGCCCGGGCGCTGGAGGCGGCCCGCGCCGAGGGGCGCACCGTCGGTCTCGTCCCCACGATGGGCGCCCTGCACGCCGGCCACCGCTCGCTCATCGCCCGGGCCGCCGCCCAGTGCGACCACGTGGCGGTGACGGTCTTCGTCAACCCCCTGCAGTTCGGCGACCCCGACGACATCGAGAACTACCCCCGCACTCTCCACGACGACCTCGACTTCTGCCGGGCCGACGGCGTCGCGTCGGTGCTGGTGCCCACGGTGGCCGAGATGTACCCGGACTGGCCGTCCACCCCCGCCACCACCGTCTCGGTGGACGGCCCGACGCGCGGGTGGGAGGGCTCGGCCCGGCCCGGCCACTTCGACGGGATGTGCACGGTGGTGGCCAAGCTCTTCTCGATGGCGGGTCGCTGCCGGGCCTACTTCGGCGAGAAGGACTTCCAACAGCTGGCGGTGGTGCGACGGATGGCCGCCGACCTCTCCATGCCGGTCGAGGTGGTGGCGTGTCCCACCGTGCGCGAGTCCGACGGGCTGGCGCTCTCCAGCCGCAACAGCCGTTTGTCGCCCACCGAGCGGGCCGCGGCGACGGTGCTGTGGCGGGCGCTCGGCGCCGGACGCGAGGCGATCGCCGCGGGCGAGCGCCGCCCGGACGCCGTGGCGCAGCAGATGGCCGCCACCGTGGCCGCGGAGCCCCTGGCCCACCTGGAGTACGCGGCCGCCGTGGACGCCCGCACCCTGGGCGTGCCCGAGTCGCTGGACCCGCCGCGCGAGGTGCGGCTGCTCATTGCCGCCCGGCTCGGCCCGGTGCGGCTGATCGACAACTGCGACGCCCCGCTCCCGACGCGCGCCCCCCTGTTGGCGGGCGCCGCGACGGCCCGGGCCTAGGTCACGAGACGGAGGACACGTGCAACGCCGGATGATGAAGTCGAAGATCCACCGGGCCACGGTGACCGGGGCCAACCTCAACTATGTGGGGTCGGTGAGCATCGACACCGAGCTGATGGCCCTGGCCGACGTCCTCCCCTACGAGCAGGTGGCCGTCCTCGACATCGACAACGGTGCCCGCTTCGAGACCTACGCCATCGTCGGCGGCCCCGGGGAGATCTGCCTCAACGGGGCGGCGGCGCGCCTGGTCTCGCCGGGAGACCGGGTGATCCTCATCACCTACGCCGACTACTCGCGTGAGGAGCTCGAGCACTACCGGCCGCGGGTGGTCCACGTCGACCGGGAGAACCGGCCGGTCGACGAGGCGTCGGCCTTCGCCGTCGCCGCGCTCTTCGACCCCGCGTGACCACACCGGGGCGCCTGGCGCCCGTACGCGCCGACGACGCGCCCGGGCCCTTCGACGTCCTCGTGCTCGGCAGCGGGGTGGCGGGGCTCTCGGCCGCCGTGCGGTTGGCCGCCGCCGGCCAATCGCAGCTGCACGTGGGCGTCCTCACCAAGGGGGATCTCTCCCAGTCGGCGACCCGCTGGGCCCAGGGCGGGGTGGCGGCGGTGCTCGGGGGCGACGAGGACTCGACCGACCTGCACCTGGCCGACACCTTGGCCGCGGGAGCCGGGCTTTGCGACGCCGATGCGGTGAGGGTGCTGGTCGACGAAGGCCCGGCCCGGGTGCAGGAGCTCATCGCCATGGGGGTCGAATTCGACCGCGAGGCCTCCGGTTCGCTCTCACTCGCCCGCGAAGGCGGCCACTCGAGGGCGCGGGTGGTGCACGCCGGCGGCGCGGCCACCGGCGCCGAGGTCGAACGGGCACTGGTGGAGGCCACCCGGTCGGCGGCGGGGGCGGTGCTCGAACGGTGGTTCGCCATCGACCTGTTGGTCGAGGACGGCCGGTGCTGCGGCGTGGTGGCCCGACCCCCAGGCGGGGGCACCGTCGTGGTGAGGGCACGGCACGTGGTGGTAGCTACCGGCGGCGCCGGTCAGCTCTTCGCCGTCACCACCAACCCGACCGAGGCCACCGGGGACGGTGTGGCCATGGCCCTTCGGGCTGGCGTCGGGGTGGCCGACGTCGAGTTCTTCCAATTCCATCCGACCGCGTTGCACCACCCGGCGATGCCCCGCCCGCTCCTCTCCGAGGCCTTGCGGGGCCACGGGGCGCTGTTGCGCGACGGCACGGGGGAGCGGTTCGTCGACGAACTGGCTTCGCGCGACGTCGTGAGCCGGGCCATGGCCGCCCGCATGGCCGAGGAAGGCGTCGAGCACCTGTGGCTCGACGCCACCGGCCTCGAGCGTTTCGACGAGCGGTTCCCGACCATTGCGGCCTCGTTGTCGGCCATCGGCCTGGACCCGAGCGTCGACTGGCTCCCCATCGCGCCCGCTGCCCACCACATCTCCGGTGGCGTCATGACCGACCTGTGGGGTGCCACGGAGCTGCCCGGTCTGTGGGCGGCCGGGGAGGCCGCTTGCAGCGGGGTGCACGGGGCGAATCGGCTGGCCTCGAACTCGCTCCTCGAGGGGATGGTCTTCGGTGCCCGGTTGGTCGAGGCCATCGTGGGCGGGGCCGACGGGCCGACCGGTACCGGGGTGTTGCGGGCGCTCGGTGACGGCCAGGGCGGCATCGCCGGGCGCGACATCGGACCGGTGCCCGAGCCAGCTCCGAACGGCGTGGACACCCCGGACGTGGCGAAGCTGCGCGAGGGCTTGCAACGCACCATGACCGACGGTGCCGGCGTCGTGCGGTCGGCCGGGTCACTCGACGCGGCCGCCGAGTCGCTGGCGGCGGTGGCCTCCGAGCTCCCGTCCGCCGCGTCGTCGGTGGCGGCCGGCGAGCTCGGCAACCTGGTGACCGTGGCCGGTGCCCTCCTGCGGGCGGCGCGGGTGCGCGAGGAGAGCCGGGGCGCCCACTCCCGGTCCGACTTCCCCGAGACCGCCGCGGCTTTCCGGTGCCGACTTGTGCAGCGGAGCGAGGCGTGAGGAACCCTGGCGCGGAGGTTCACCCGCCCGCGGCGGCCGTACGCGAGGCCGTGGCCAGGGCGCTGGCCGAGGATGTCCTCGCGCTGGGCGACCTCTCCGCGGCCGTGGTGCGCGAGGGGGCCGTGGCCCGGTTCGCCCTGGCCACGCGCGCTCAGGGCGTCGTGGCCGGCCAGCGTTGTGTCGAGGAGTCCTTCCGCCAGGTCGACCCGGGCCTGTCGGTGGTCTGGCACCGCCCCGACGGCTGCCGTGTCGGCCCCGGTGACGTGGTAGCCGAGGTGTCGGGCCCCCTGCGGCCGATCCTCACGGCCGAGCGCACCGCCCTCAACTTCCTGTGCCACCTCTCGGGCGTGGCCACCTTGACCCGGCGGTTCGTCGATGCCGTCACTGCCGTCGACCCGTCGGTCAGGGTGCTCGACACCCGTAAGACCACGCCGGGCCTGCGCGCCCTGGAGAAGGCGGCGGTGCGGGCCGGGGGCGGTCACAACCACCGGGCCAGCCTCTCCGACGCCGTCATGGTGAAGGACAACCACCTGGCCGGTGTCGGCATCACCGAGGCCGTGGACCGGGCCCGTACGCTGTGGCCGGGCCGGATGATCGAAGTGGAGTGCGACCGGCCCGAGCAGGTGGAGGAGGCCTGCCGGGCCGGGGCGACGGCGGTCCTGCTCGACAACATGTCGCCGGCCGAAGCCGCAGAGAGCGCGGCACTGGCCCGGCGGACGGCCGCCGACGCCGGCGTGCTGGTGGAGGTATCCGGCGGGGTGAACCTCGACACCGCCGCCGCCTACGCTGCGGCCGGCGTGGACGTGATCTCGGTCGGGGCCCTCACCCATTCGGCGCCGGTGCTCGACCTGGGCCTGGACCTCGTGGCCGTGGACGTCGCCAACCGTCCGGAAATGGAGGACTGAGGGTGCTGCTGGCCATCGACGTGGGGAACACCGAGACGCTCGTCGGCTTGTACGCCCTCACCGCGGCCGAAGGCGAGTCGCTTCCCCCGAGCGACGCCGGCTTCGGGATCGGGGCCGAGCACGAGCCGAGCCGTGGCCTCACGCACCACTGGCGGCTGTCGACCGTGCCCACCCGCACCCAAGACGAGTACGCCGTCCTCCTCACCCAGCTCCTGGATCTGGAGGGCCTCGACATCTCGACCACCGTCACGGGCATTGCCATCTGCTCCTCCGTGCCGGTGGTGACCGGCGGCCTGCGGGCGATGGCCTCGCGCTGGTTCGCCGAACTGCCCTGCGTGGTGCTCGGACCCGGCGTGAAGAGCGGCATGCCCATCCTCTACGACAACCCCAAGGAGGTGGGAGCCGACCGGGTGGCCAACGCCGTGGGCGCCTACGACCTCTACGGCGGGCCCTGCGTCGTGGTCGACCTGGGCACGGCCACCACCTTCGAGGCCATCTCGGCCGACGGCGAGTACCTGGGCGGGGCCATCACCCCCGGTGTGGCCATCAGCCTCGAGGCGCTCTTCCAGCACGCCGCGGCGCTGCGCCCGGTCGAACTGGTGCCCCCGCGCGATGTGATCGCCCGCTCCACCGTGGAATCGATCCAGTCCGGCGCCCTCTACGGGTTCGCGGCGCAGGTCGACGGGGTGTGCCGACGGTTCGTCGACGAGCTCGGTCCCTCGACGGTGGTGGCCACCGGCGGCCTGTCCGAAGTCGTGGCCTCTCACTGCGAGCTGGTCGAGCACGTCGAGCCCTGGCTCACCCTGCACGGCCTGCGCATCATCTTCGAGCGCAACACGCGGGGCCGACGGTGAGCGCCGTGCCGTACCGCTTCGAGCGGACCGTGACCGCGGCCGAGGTCGCCGACCGCTGGGCTGCGCTGGCGCCGGGGGAGGAGTCCTCGGACGTGGTGGCGGTGGCCGGGCGCGTGATGCTGTCGCGCCCCCAGGGAAAGCTGGCCTTTGCCGAGCTGCGCGACTCGACCGGCGCGGTGCAGCTCTTCGCCCTGGAGAAGGTGACCGACGACTTCGAGGCGCTGACCAAGCTCAACCTCGGCGACTGGATCGGCGCCCGCGGCGAGGTCGTGCGCACCAAGCGAGGCGAGCTCTCGGTGAAGGTGGCCGAGTGGGTGCTCTTGGCCGAGGCGCGCCGGAACTTCGGCGACAAGTGGCGCGGTGTCTCTGACGTCGAGACCCGCTACCGCCAGCGCGAGGTCGACCTGTGGGCCAACGAGCGCAGCCGGGAGATCCTCCTCCTGCGCAGCCGACTGGTGCGCGCCTTGCGCGAGCGCTTGTGGGAGCAGGGGTTCATCGAGGTGGAGACGCCCATCCTCCACGCCGTGGCCGGCGGGGCGGCCGCCCGGCCGTTCGTCACCTACCACCAGGCCCTCGACGCCGAGCTCTACCTGCGCATCGCGCCCGAGCTCTTCTTGAAGCGCTTGGTGGTCGGCGGGTTCGAGAAGGTGATGGAGATCGGCCGCCTCTTCCGCAACGAGGGGCTCTCACCTCGCCACAATCCCGAGTTCACCACCCTCGAGCTCTACCAGGCCTACGCCGACTACCACGATCTCATGGTGCTCTTCGAAGAGCTCGTGGCCGGTTTGGCCAAGGACCTCCTCGGAACCGACCAGCTCACCTACCAGGGCCGACCGCTGTCATTGGCCGCGCCCTGGCGGCGCGCCACTTTGGCCGAGCTGATCGCCGAGCACACCGGTGCCTCGGTCGACGTCCACACCCCAATAGACGAGCTCCGCCAGGTGGCCGCGTCGCACGGCGTGCCGGTGGAGGACGGGTGGGGGCCGGGGAAGCTCCTCCTCGAGATCTACGAGAAGACGACCGAGACCGAGCTGTGGGACCCCGTGTTCGTCATGGACTATCCGGCCGAGGTCTCCCCGCTCGCCCGCCGTCACCGTGACGACCCCGAGCTCGTCGAACGGTTCGAGCCGGTGGTAGCCGGTCGCGAGCTCGGCAATGCCTTCACCGAGCTCATCGACCCCGACGACCAGCGCGCCCGCTTCGAGGAACAGGCCGCGGCGCACGCCGCCGGCGACGAGGAGGCCAACGAGGTCGACGAGGAGTACCTGCGGGCCCTCGAGTACGGCCTTCCCCCCACTGCCGGCCTGGGACTCGGCGTCGACCGACTGGCCATGTTGTTCGCCGACGTGTCCAACATCCGCGAGGTCATCGCCTTCCCCACCTTGCGCCCGGAACGTCCCTAGATGGGCGCTCCACCCAGGGGTGGAGCGATCCGCGTGCCCGCCTGCTGACCCACCGGCGTGCGACGACGCCCGGTCGCCTCGGGGCCAGCCCCCGGTGTGCGCGTGTGGGCGCGGTTCTTTACAAGGTCCTCACATTTGGCTCATCGGGACATCACGACAGTGCCCGAGACTGCAGATGGAGCCGGGACCCCGGCGCTGAGACCCGGTGGACACGCCATCGGGAACTGAATGAGGAGTCGACATGGTGAAGAAGTTCATCGCTGCCGCAGTGGTGGGCGGGACGCTCGTCCTCGGTGCGGCCGGCATCGCCGGCGCAGCCACAACGGGGAGCACACAGCCCAACTGCTCCAAGGCCCAGAACGTCGTGAACCGGGTCACCAAGCTCGAAGCCAAGGCGAGTGTCTGGCTGCCCAAGGCGGAGCAGCGCGAGACCACGGCCAAGCAGAACGGCGACACAACCCGGGCGGACCGTATCCAGAAGCGGATCAACCGCGTGAACACGCTCGAGGCCAAGGCCAATGCCCGGGTCCAGAAGCTCGAAGCTGCCTGCCCAGGAGTCACCGCGTCGTAAGGCAAAGCAACCGTGGGGCCATCGGAGAGGCCGCCGTCGCGCAGCCGGAATGGTGTGGGACGGCGGCTTCGTCGCGTCGTTCGACGAGAGAAGCGACGCTTACTGCGTGAGGTCGTCCACCAACGAGGTGGCCAGGCGGCGGAGGCCTGCCGTCACATCGGCTGAGCGCACGCCGCCGGCGGCCTGTGCCGCGTCGGCGACGTAGCGACGGGCGACCTCGACGGTGCCGGCGACCCCGGGAGAGGCCGACACGATGGCCCGAGCCTTGTCGCGCTCGGGCTGTGCGAGTGGCTGACCGAGCAGGGTGCGCAGCTCTGATCCCGCCTCGACGTCCTCCATGGCCAGCAGCACCGGCAGCGTGTAGATGCCCTCGGCCAAGTCCTGGCCCGCGGGCTTGCCGAGCTCCTCATCGGAGGCGATCACGTCGAGGACGTCGTCGCGCAGCTGGAAGGCCATCCCGAAGCACTGGCCGAACTCGGTGAGGGCCGCCACCTCGTCGGGTGGTGACCCACCGGTGAGGGCCCCGATCCGACAGGAGGTGGACATGAGGGCCGCGGTCTTTCCGGCGATGGCGTCGAAGTAGTCGTCCTGGGTGCGGCCGATCTGGAACGAGGCGCGCACCTCGGCCACCTGGCCCTGGCAAAGGCGGCCGAGGGTGGTCGCCAGGAGCCCGGCGATCTCGGTGCCCAGACCGGCAGCGATGGCCGCCGAGCGGGCCAGCAGGTAGTCGCCGGCCACGATGGCGACGAGGTTGCCGAACCGGCTGTTCACACTCTCCACGTTGCGGCGGACGGTGGCCTCGTCGATGACGTCGTCGTGGTAGAGGGAGGCGAGGTGGACGAGCTCGACCGCGACGCCGCCGAGCAGGTCATCCTCGCTCGCCTCGCGATCTCCGGCCGTCGCTCCAGCGAGGGCCAACAGCGGTCGTAACCGCTTGCCGCCGGCGGCAATGAGATGGGTCGTGACTTCGTCGAGAAAGCCGTCACCGGTCACGACCGAACTGGCCAGCAGGGGTTCGAGCCGCTGCAGGTCGTTCTCGAGGCGTGGGAGGCCCAGGGCCTGGGTCGCGTTCACCGATGTTCACGATAGGCGACGACCGGTCGATACGGCGAGGCCAGCCGCGGCGCTCACCAGCACACTTGAGCCATCGGCCCAGGATGTCGCCGGTAGCCGTAGGCGCGGCGCTGGTCCAACTGCCTCCCTGTACACTGGCTTCTCAGGGACGACCACGATGGAGGGTCACGTGTTCGAACGCTTCACCGACCGAGCACGAAGGGTGCTGGTGCTGGCACAGGAGGAGGCGCGCCTCCTCAACCACAGTTTTATCGGGACCGAGCACATCCTCCTTGGCTTGATCCACGAGGGGGAAGGCGTCGCCGCCAAGGCTCTCGAATCCCTCGGCATCTCGCTCGAAGCGGTGCGCGAGAAGGTCGAAGAGACCATCGGCATGGCCGGGAGCGCCCCCAGCGGGTCCCCGCCGTTCACGCCGCGTGCCAAGAAGGTGCTCGAGCTGTCGCTGCGCGAGGCCCTCCAGCTCGGGCACAGCTACATCGGCACCGAACACATGCTCCTCGGCCTGGTGCGCGAGGGCGAGGGTGTCGCCGCCCAGGTGCTGGTGAGCCTCGGAGCCGACCTGGGACGCGTTCGCCAGCAGGTAATCCAGCTGATGTCGGGCTATCAGGGGAAAGAGGCCGTGGGCGCGGCGACCGGCTCGGGATCGGCCGACGCCCCCTCAGGCTCCCCGGTCCTCGACCAGTTCGGTCGCAACCTGACCCAGCTCGCCCGTGACGGCAAGCTGGACCCGGTCATCGGACGTGCGAAAGAGATCGAGCGCGTCATGCAGGTTCTGTCGCGCCGCACGAAGAACAACCCCGTGCTCATCGGCGAGCCGGGTGTGGGCAAGACCGCCATCGTCGAGGGGCTGGCCCAGCGCATTGTGGCCAACGACGTCCCCGAGACGCTGTCGGGCAAGCAGCTCTACACCCTCGACCTGGGCGCTCTGGTGGCCGGTAGCCGCTACCGGGGTGACTTCGAGGAGCGGTTGAAGAAGGTCTTGAAGGAGATCCGCACCCGCGGCGACATCATCCTGTTCATCGACGAGCTGCACACCTTGGTCGGTGCGGGCGCAGCCGAGGGGGCGATCGACGCCGCCTCGATCTTGAAGCCCATGCTGGCCCGAGGTGAATTGCAGACCGTCGGTGCCACCACGCTTGACGAGTACCGCAAGCACCTCGAGAAGGACGCCGCGCTCGAGCGCCGGTTCCAGCCGGTGAAGGTCGAGCAGCCGACCGTCGCCCTCACCATCGACATCTTGAAGGGGCTGCGCGACCGCTACGAGTCGCACCACGCCGTGACCATTACCGACCAGGCACTGGTGGCCGCGGCGAACCTCGCCGACCGCTACCTGGCGGACCGGTTCCTGCCCGACAAGGCGATCGACCTCATCGACGAGGCGGGGAGCCGACTGCGCATTCGCCGCATGACCACCCCGCCGAGCTACAAGAAGTTGGACGAGGAGATCACGCGCCTGCGGGCCGACAAGGAAGCGGCCATCGAGAAGGGCGCCTTCGAGCAAGCGAAGAAGCTCGCCGAGCAGGAGACCGAGCGGCTGGGCCGCAAGGAGGCCCAGGAGGCCGAGTGGCGCGCCGAAGGTGTCGATCTTTTCGACGTCGTTGACGAAGAGGTCATCGCCGAGGTGCTGGCCAACTGGACCGGTATTCCGGTCTACCGGCTCACCGAGGAGGAGACGGCCAAGCTTCTCCGCATGGAGGACGAGTTGCACAAGCGGGTCGTCGGCCAGGAGGAGGCCCTCAAGGCGCTCTCGCGGGCCATCCGCCGCACCCGGGCGGGTCTGAAGGACCCCAAGCGGCCGAGCGGCTCGTTCATCTTCCTCGGCCCCACCGGTGTGGGAAAGACCGAGCTGGCCAAGACGCTGGCCGAGTTCCTCTTCGACGACGAGGACGCGCTCATCCAGCTGGACATGAGCGAGTACATGGAGAAGCACACGGTCAGCCGCCTGGTGGGGTCACCCCCGGGCTACGTGGGCTACGAGGAGGGCGGCCAGCTCACCGAGGCGGTGCGGCGCAAGCCCTTCTCCGTGGTGCTCTTCGACGAGGTGGAGAAGGCCCACCCCGACGTCTTCAACACGCTGTTGCAGATCTTGGAAGACGGCCGGTTGACCGACGCCCAGGGGCGCTCGGTCGACTTCAAGAACACCGTGCTCATCATGACCTCGAACCTCGGCACGGCCGACCTTCGCAAGTCCCAGGTCGGTTTCTCCAAGACGTCGGAGGCCATCACCTACGAGCGGATGAAGGCCAAGGTGCACGAGGCCCTGAAGGCCCACTTCCGCCCGGAGTTCTTGAACCGGATCGACGAGGTCATCGTCTTCCACGAGCTCACCCGCGAGGAGGTCATCGAGATCGTCGACCTCATGCTCACCCGGACCTCCAAGCAGCTTGAGGTCCAGGGCCTGGGGCTCGAACTCACCCCGGCGGCGCGATCCTTGCTGGCCGAGAAGGGGTACGACCCCCAGCTCGGGGCGCGGCCGCTGCGCCGGGCCATCCAGCAACTGGTGGAGGACCCGCTCTCCGAGCGGATCCTGTGGAAGGAGTTCCGGGTCGGGGAGACCATCGTGGTCGACGTCGACGACACGCCGATGGAGGGAGAGGACACCCCGCGCCTCTCGTTCCGTGCGGTCGAGGGCGTCGAGCCTCCGCCCATGGAGCTGGCGGGGTCCACCGCCGACTGAAACTCCTCGGTGGGCGGGTGCCCACCGGACGGCAACGCGGCCCCCTCCGGGTACGATGCCGACGTGGTCGACCAGGGCGGCGAGGCGCTGATCGAGGCGCTGGCGCTGGTAGCTCCGGGCACTCCCCTGCGCGACGGGCTCGACCGAATCCTGCAGGCCAAACGCGGCGCCCTGGTGGTGATCGGGGACGACCCCGTCGTGCTCTCGATCTGCACGGGCGGCTTCCTCCTCGACGCCGAATTCAGCCCCCAGCGCATCTCGGAGCTGGCGAAGATGGACGGCGCCATCATCCTGGCCCCCGACGCCTCGCGCATCGCCCGGGCCAACGTGCACCTCGTACCCAAGGCCTCCATCCCGACCAGCGAGACCGGCACCCGCCACCGAACGGCCGAGCGCGTGGCCCGGTCGATCGACGTGCCGGTGGTGACCGTCTCCGAGGCGATGGCGACGGTCACCATCTTCCGCCACGCCCGCAAGCACACCCTGCAGCGGACCGGCCGCCTGATCGACCGCGCCGCCCAGGCCATCTCCACGGTCCAGCGGTTCAAGACCCGGTTCGACTTCGCCCTGGCCAGCCTGTCCACCCTCGAGGTGGAGGACGCCGTCTCGGTGCGCGACGTGGTGGCCGTTCTCCAGCCGGGCGAGACCGTGGTGCGCTTCGCCGAGGAGATCGACGGCTACCTGGTGGAGCTGGGCGAGGACGGCCGACTCATCCACCTCCAGATGGAAGAGCTGGGGGCGGGGTTGGAAGAGGCGCTGCGCCTGGTGGTGATGGACTACGTGGCCACGCCCTCCGGCGGGCGACACAAATCGACCGGTCGCGTCGAGCTCACCGCCCGGGCGGACACCGCCTTGGCCGCGCTCCACGGTCTCAGCTACGAGCAGCTGCTCGATCCGGTCCCGGTGGCCACGGCCCTCGGGCTGGGATCGGGTTCGCTCGAGTCGGGGGTGGAGGCGCGCGGCTACCGGCTCCTGCACCGCCTGCCGCGGGTCTCGGACCTCATCATCGATCGGATCGTCGCCCGCTTCGACTCCCTCCCCCGCATCCTCCAGGCGTCGCTGGGCGAGCTCGACGAGGTGGACGGGGTAGGCGAAGCCAAGGCCCGGTCGGTCAAGAACGGCCTGGCCAGGCTGGTCGAGGCGAGCGTCCTGGAGCGGTTCGACTGAGCCTGCCCCGCGTCGGGGACCATCGCGCGTCAGGTAGAATGTCCTGATTGTTCAGCCGGTGCGACGCCGGCATCCCCGGTGAGCGCATCACGCCGCTCGTGCGCGGATCCGAACCGCCAGAGGGTCGGTCCCTGCCTGGGCAACCCAATCCCGTCAGACGAAGGAGTCCGGTGTTCAAAGTCGGCGACAAGGTCGTATATCCCCACCACGGCGCCGCCGTGGTGGAGCGCCGGGAGACCAAGGTGGCCTTCGGCGAGAAGCGCGAGTACCTGGTCCTGCGCCTCGCCTACGGCGACCTCACCCTCATGGTCCCGGCGGACAACACCGAGGGCGTGGGTCTGCGGGAGGTCATCAACGACGAAGAGGTCGAGGAGGTCTTCGCCGTCCTGCGCAAGAAGGAAGCGCGGATGCCGACCAACTGGTCGCGGCGGTACAAGAACCACTCCGAGAAGCTCCGCTCCGGCGACATCTACCAGGTGGCCGAGGTCGTGCGGAACCTCTCGATCCGTGACAAGGACAAGGGCCTGTCGGCCGGCGAGAAGCGCATGCTGTCACGGGCCCGCCAGATCCTCGTCTCAGAGCTCACCTTCGCTCTGGCCGTCGACGAGGAGACCGCGGAACAGCGCCTGAACGACGCGCTGCCCTGATCCGGGCGGTGCCCCCGACCGACGGGACATCGGAGTCTGAGCTACCCGTCGTCTGGGCGGTGGTCGTCGCCGCCGGCGCGGGTTCTCGCTACGGCCGGCCCAAGCAGTTCGACCTCCTGGGTGGCGAGCCCGTCGTGGCCCGCTCGGTTTCGGCCTGCCGGTCGGTGGCGGCCGGCGTCGTCCTCGTCCTGCCCGAGGACCAACTGGATGCCGACTACGGCGCGGACGTCGTGGTGGCCGGAGGGCGCACCCGCTCGGACTCGGTGCGCTGCGGTCTGGCTGCCGTGCCCGGTGAGGCCACGGTCGTCGTGGTCCACGACGCCGCCCGCCCGCTGGCCGGAGCCGGCCTCTTCGCTGCCGTGGTGGCGGCGGTGGGCGCCGACGGTGCCGAGGGTGCGACCTGCGGTCTCCCCGTGTCCGACACCCTGAAACGGGTGGGTCAGGGCGGGCGGGTGACGAGCACGGTCGAGCGCGCCGGGCTGGTGAGCGTGCAGACGCCCCAGGCCTTCGTGGCGGCCACCTTGCGTCGTGCCCACCGCGGCGACGCGCAAGCCACCGACGACGCCGCGCTCCTGGAGGCTCTCGGGGCTACCGTCGTGGTCGTGCCGGGGGACCCGCGAAACGTGAAGCTCACCACTCCCGCCGATCTCGCCGTCGCCGAGCACCTGCTCGGGGGGTGAGCATGCGCATCGGCCAGGGGGTCGACCTGCACCCCTTCTCCGACGACCCCGGCCGGCCCCTGGTCCTCGGCGGCGTCATCGTGCCCGGGGCCCGTGGCCTCGACGGGCACAGCGACGCGGACGCCGTGGCCCACGCGCTGGGCGACGCCCTGCTGGGTGCGGCGGGGCTGGGCGACCTCGGCCGGCATTTCCCCGACACCGATCCGGCCTGGGCCGGTGCCGACAGCATCGGCCTCCTCTCCGAGGTGTCCTCGATGGTGGGCCGCGCCGGCCTGGCGGTGGCCAACGCCGACTGCACGGTGCTCGCCGAGACCCCTCGGTTGGCCCCGCACGTCGCCGACATGGAGGCGCGCCTGTCGGCGGCGGTGGGCGGCCCGGTCTCGGTGAAGGCCACCCGGGCCGAAGGGATGGGGCCCATCGGTCGCGGCGAAGGCGTGGCCTGCCTGGCGGTGGTGCTCCTCGTCCCGCGGGAGCCAGGGACGGCGGCGTCGTGAGCCCGCGGCCCACGGGAGGAAGGCGCCCAACCGGTCGCGGCCGACCGGCCGTGGCGGGGCGCCCCGGCGGGCGCAGCCGGGACGCCGGCCGGGCCCGATCAATTGGCGGACGGACCGACGGAGACGGCGCGCGGCGCCGGTCGGGCGCCGGACAGCTCGGCGGCGACCAGGTGGAAGGCCGCCGGGCCGTCCTGGAGCTCCTGTCGGCCGGCCGCCGGCCGGTCCGGCGGCTGTGGCTGGCCGAGGGGCTCGACCCCTCCCCACAACTCGACGAGATCGAGGCCCTCGCCGCCCGGCGCAAGGTGCGGGTGGAGACGGTCGGTCGGGCACGTCTCGAGGCCTCGGCCCGGACCGATGCGCCGCAGGGGGTGCTCGCCCTGGCCCGCGCCATCGAGCCGATACCGCTCGACGACCTGTGCGCCAGGTCCCGCGGCGAGCCCTTCTTGCTGGTGGTGGCCGGGGTCACCGACCCCCGCAACCTGGGGGCGCTCTTGCGCAGCGCGGAGTGCGCGGGGGTGACGGGGGTGGTCCTCGCCCGTCACCGGGCGGCCCACCTCTCCCCGACCGTGGCCAAGGTGGCGGCCGGGGCCATCGAGCACCTCGACTTCGCCGTGGTGGGCGGGCTCCCCGCCGCGCTCGGTGTGCTGGCGGATCAGGGCGTCTGGACGGTGGGCCTGGCCGGGGAGGTCGACCGGTCCCTCTACCAGTTGGACGTCGGGTCGGGCCCGGTCGCCTTGGTGGTGGGCGGCGAGGAGAAGGGGCTGGCCCCGCTGGTGCGCCGGCGCTGCGCCGACGTGGCGGCCGTCCCCCAACACGGGTCGATCGCCTCGCTCAACGTCGGCGCCGCCGGTGCGGTCGCCTGTTTCGAGGTGGCTCGCCAGCGAGCGGCGGCAGCTGGCTGATGGTCGCCTCGGGGCCCGACATGGCCGGTTGCTTGCACCGTCGCGGCGAGACGGGCAGGCTGAGCCGGTGACACCGCCGAGACCTCCGTCTTCTGGGCGGCCGGACGGGCGCCGGGGGGGCGACCACGTCACACTCTCCCGGGCGCTCATCCTGGTCGTGGTGGCCGTGGTGGTCGGGGCCATCTGTTTGGCCCTCGGGGCCAGGCCGGTCGTCGACACCGGGTCGGGCGCGGCCGCCACCACCACCACGACCACCACCACCGTCGCGGGCCACCACTCGAGCACCACGACCACCTCGTCGCAGCAGAAGCCCAGCACGGCGGTGCGCATCCTGGTGGCCAACGGCAGCTCGACCAACGGCGCCGCCGGTTACTACACGACAAAACTGAAGACCGACGGGTGGGGCACGCTCCCAGCGGCGACAGCCTCGTCGATGGTCACCGCGTCCGCCGTCTACTACGCCGCGGGCAACGAGCCTCCGGCGCAGTCGGTCGCCAGTTCGCTGGGGCTCCCGTCCTCCGCGGTGCAGCCGCTGAGCTCGACGACGCCCGTCTCCTCCACGGCCGGGGCCGACCTGGTGGTGGTGATCGGCCCGGACCTCGGAGCCAAGGTGACGACCGCCACCGCGACGACCGCCGCCTCGTCGGGGACATCGGCCACCTCGACAACGAGCAGCACCACAACCACGACCACCACCACACCCTCGGCCACAGCCCACGGGTAGGGGCGGCGTGGCCGACCTCCCGGGTGTCCTCCTCCCTTTGGCCGAGCGACCCGCTGAGGCCGCCGTCTTCGTCGACTACGACGGCACCCTGGCCCCGATCGTCGACGACCCCACCGGGGCCCGCCCGCTCGCCGGTGCGCCGGACGTCCTGGTGCGCCTGGCTCGCCGCTTCGGCCTGGTGGCGGTGGTCTCGGGCCGGCCGGTCGACTTCCTCCTGCGGGCGCTCGACCATCCCGACGGGGTGGCCATGGCCGGCCTCTACGGCATGGAGTCCGCCGCCCCGGGAGGCCCAGTCGAGATCCGGCCCGAGGCGGCGCGGTGGCGGCCGGTGGTGGCCGAGGTGACGCGGCTGGCAGCGTCGGAGGTCCCGCCGGGCGCAGAGGTCGAACCCAAGGGGTTGACGGTGACCCTCCACTGGCGCCGCCGGCCTGAGGCCGAGGGGTGGGCGCGGTCGTTCTGCCAGCGTGAGACGGCCCGCACCGGCCTGGTGGTCCAAGCCGGTCGGATGGCGCTCGAGTTGCGGCCCCCGGTCCACGACGACAAGGGCACGGTGGTGCGGGCCATGGCGCCGGGCCACGCCGCCGCCGCCTGCTTCGGAGACGACCTGGGCGACCTCCCGGCCTTCGAGGCGCTGGCCGAGCTGTCGGCCGGCGGGATGGCCGTGGCCCGGGTGGCAGTGGCCGACGCCGAGAGCCCGGCCGAAGTGGCCGCGGCCGCCGACCTGGTAGTCGACGGCCCCCAGGGCGCCGTCGACCTCCTGGCCCGCCTGGCCGACGGCTGAGGTTAGGCCGTGTCGGCCGCCGCCAACAGCTCGGCCAGCCAGTCCGACGCCGGGTGGGCCGTGACGAGGCGTCGCAGCCGCTCGGCCTGCGTTGCCCGCTCGGTGGCGTCCATGCGCAGGGCGCGGTCGAGCGCCTCGGCCGTCTCGGTGACGTCGAAGGGGTTGATGCCGAGCACGGCCCCCTGCAGCTCGTCGTAGGCGCCGGCCTCGCGGGAGAGCACCACCGTCCCGTCGACCGCGTTCAGGAGAGGCCCTTCCTTGGCCACCAGGTTCATGCCGTCGCGTACGGGGTTCACCAAGAGGATGTCGGAACGGGTGAGCGCCGCCACCGAGCGGGCCCGGTCGTCGGCCACGTCGAGGACGACCGGGCACCAGTTCCCCTCCGAGAAGCGCTCGTTGATGCGGGCCACGGTGTGCTCGACCTCAGAGCGGTAGGCGAGGTACTCGGCCAGTTCCTGCCGGGACGGGTAGGCCAGGGCCAGCAGCACCACCGCGCCGCGCCACTCCGGACGGGTCTCGAGCAGCTCTTCGTAGGCCCAGAAGCCGCGCAGGAGGTTCTTGGAGAGCTCCATCCGGTCGACCCGCAGCACCAGGCGCCGGTCGCCCACCACCTCGGCGAGGTGTACCGCGGCCTGGGCCACGGCCGGCGACGCGGCCTCGGCGGCCAGGGCTGCGGGGTCCGGGCCGAGCGGGGCCACGAAGGTCCTCGGCGCGTCGGCGCCGCCGGCCGCCCCGGCCAGCTCGGGGTCGGCGTAGGCGGCGCGGAAGGACGCCTCCCAGCGTGAGGAGTGGAAGCCGCAGGCACCGAAGCCGGCGAGGCCCGCCAGGAGCTCCCCGGCCGACGCCCGGGGCAGGGTGCGCAGCACGGCCGGGTCGGCAAAGGGGGTGTGGCTGAAATGGACCGTGCGCAGGTCGGGTCGGGCCTCTCGCAGCATCGCCCCGCACAGCGACAGGTGGTAGTCGTGGACCAGGACCCGCGCCCCGGGGTCAGCCGCGACGGCCACCGCCTCGGCGAACCGGGCGTTGAGGCGGCGGTAGGCGTCCCAGGCCTCGGCCCACTGCCGGCCGAACCGCGGGCGGCGCGGCAGGTCGAAGAGGTGATGGTGGCAGAACCAGAGGGTGGCGTTGGACACCACGTCGTAGGCCATGCGGTAGGTGTCGGCGTCGACCTCGAGGTTGACCAGCTGGAGGCCCGGCTCGGTCATGAGCCCGGCGGCCGAGGCCAGCCGGTCCGCCTCGTTCATCGAGGACGAGACCCATACCGCCCCGCTGCCGGTCAGGAGCGGGTGGAGGGTGCCGGCCAGCCCACCGCCCGTGGCGGCCGCCACGGGCCGGTCGTCACCGTCCAGCCGGAACGAGAGCGGGCCCCGGTTGGAGGCGACGACCAGGTCAGCCATGTGAGGGGGACGCTAGCGGTACCCGCCGCTCCCCGACCCGGCGGGACCGTGGTGGGGGGCGCGGGCCAGGCCCGCTCGCAGTACCTCGACCGCCTGGCCCCGCAGCTCGGCCAGCGGGCGGTTCCGGTGGATCCGCACGCCGAGGTCGACCTGGGCCACCGACGCCGTGCCGAAGCGGCTGGCCACATCGACCAGGAGCCCGAGCTCCACGCCGTAGCCGGGAGCGAGCTCCAGCTTCTCCAAGACCCACCGCGGGGCGGCGGTCTCCCCGGCCAGCGGTTGGCGCACCTCGAGCAGGTGGGGGAAGACCACCTCGAGCAGGGGGCGGGCCATGAGCTCGGTGACCCGGCCTCCTCCGCCCGGGCTCCCGTGGAGCGGCCGCTCGTAGAAGCCCTTCACCAGGGCCACGTCCTCTTCGAGCAGGAGCGGGCCGAGCAGGCCCGAGACGAACCACTCCGAGGTGTTCTCCACGTCGGCGTCCAAGAAGGCGACCAGGTCGCCGATCGACCCTTCCACTCCGGCGGCCATGGCCCGGCCCTTCCCACCTTCGCCGTCGGTGACCAGCACCCGGGCCCCGGCCGCCCGCGCCACCTCGCCGGTGGCGTCCTTTGAGCCGTCGTCGACCACCACCACCTCGTCGACCAGGCCCGAGCCGCCGGCCTCGGCGACATGGGCCCCCACGACCGCCGCCACCACTGCACCAACGGTCGGCTCCTCGTCGCGTGCGGGTATACAGACCGAGACGGTCCGCCCCGCCTTGGCCCCGAGCACCCTGGCGGTGGGGAAGTCGGACCGGTGAAAGGTCCGGGGGCCGTCGTGCATCTCCCGATCATCCCCCATCGGCGCAGGCCCCCCGGACGCGAGCCCGCTCGGGGCGATGTTGACGCCAGGCCCCCGATCGACCACCATGGAGGGATCATCCAGAGCGGCTGAGGGACGGGCCCTGCGACGCCGCGGCAACCAGTTGGAGATCCGGGAACGACCCTCGAGTCGGCCGGTGACCACCGGGTGCCAATGCCCGACCGATGAGGAGGACACGATGGACCACGTCATTGGCCTGCGCTGTCGAGAGTGCGGACGCGAGTTCCCGGCCGAGGCCTTGCACGTCTGCGACTACTGCTTCGGACCGCTCGAGGTCGCCTACGACTACGAGCGGATCGCCGCCACGGTCAGCCGCGAGCGGATCGCCGCCGGGCCGCGCACCATCTGGCGCTACCGGGACCTGCTGCCGGTGGACGACGAGGCGCCGGTGGATCTTGGAGCCGGCTACACCCCCCTCCACCGGGCGGACCGCCTGGCCGCCGAGCTCGGCCTGGGGGAGCTGTGGGTGAAGGACGACACGGCCAACCCCACCGGGTCGTTCAAGGACCGGGTGGTCTCGGTCGCTCTCACCAAGGCCCGTCGCCTGGGCTTCAAGGTGGCGGCCTGCGCCTCGACCGGGAACCTGGCCAACTCGGTGGCGGCCCACGCGGCGCGGGCCGGGATGGCCTCGGTCGTGCTCATCCCCCAGGACCTCGAGGAGGCCAAGGTCATCATGACCGCCGTCTACGGCGGCACGGTGGTGGCGGTGGAGGGCGCCTACGACGACGTGAACCGGCTGTGCGCCGAGCTGACCAGCGAGCACCCCAGCTGGGCGTTCGTGAACGTCAACGTGCGCACCTACTACGCCGAGGGGTCCAAGACGCTCGCCTTCGAGGTGGCCGAGCAGCTCGGCTGGCAGGCCCCCGACCACGTGGTCGTCCCCATCGCCTCGGGGAGCCAGCTGACCAAGGTGGCCAAGGGCTTCGCCGAGCTGGGCACGGTCGGCCTCTTGGATGAGACGCCGCAGGTGCGGGTGTCGGGGGCCCAGGCCGCCGGTTGCTCGCCGGTGGCCACGGCCTTTGCCGAGGGGTCCGACGTCGTCCGCCCGGTCAAGGCGCAGACCATCGCCAAGTCGCTCTCGATCGGCAACCCGGCCGACGGGTGGTACGCGTTGCAGGCCGTGCGCGAGTCGGGCGGCGCCATCGCGGCGGTGACCGACGACGAGATCATCGAGGGGATCCGCCTCTTGGCCCGGACCGAGGGGATCTTCGCTGAGACGGCCGGGGGGGTAACCATCGCCACCCTGGCCAAGCTGGCTGCTGAGGGCGTGGTGCGCCGCGACGAGCGGGTGGTGGCCCTGGTCACGGGCCACGGGCTGAAGACGGTGGAGGCGCTCGCGGGAGCGGTCCGGCCGACGGCCACCATCGCACCCACCCTCGAGGCGTTCGACGCGGCCGTCGACCTGGACCGGGACCCGACGTGAGCCCCGCCACCCCCGGCGTCGAGCGGGCGACCCACCCCACCAACACCCAGGAGATCAGATGACCGTGTCCGTCCGGATCCCGACCCAGCTGCGCACCCTCACCGGAGGGGCCGGCGAGGTCAAGGTCGAGGGGTCGACCGTCGGGCAGGCCCTCCAGGCTCTCGACGCGGCCCACACCGGGTTCGCCGAACGGCTCTTCGACGAGGACGGCTCGCTGCGGCGGTTCGTCAACGTCTTCCTGGCGGACGAGGACGTCCGGTTCCTCGATGGGCTGGCCACGCCGGTGTCCGACGGCCAGACGCTGTCCATCGTCCCGGCGGTGGCCGGGGGCTGAACACCGGCTCGGGGCGCGGTTGCGCCCGTCGGGCGGGCGTGGTTTGCTGTTAGCACTCGATGAACGAGAGTGCTAACGGACCCGCTATGGTGTCCGCTAGGTACCGAGCCGGCCATGGGGGCCGGCCTACCAACGGAGGACAGTCCAGATGCCCAAGCAGATCGCCTTCGACGAGGAGGCCCGGCGGGCCCTCGAGACCGGCATGAACAAGCTGGCCGACGCCGTGCGGGTCACGCTCGGCCCCAAGGGCCGAAACGTCGTGCTCGACAAGAAGTGGGGCGCCCCCACCATCACCAACGACGGCGTGTCGATCGCCAAGGACATCGAGCTCGAGGATCCCTTCGAGAGGATCGGAGCGGAGCTGGTGAAGGAGGTGGCCAAGAAGACCGACGACGTCGCCGGTGATGGCACCACCACCGCCACCGTGCTGGCCTGGGCCATGGTCCACGAGGGGCTGCGCAACGTGGCCGCCGGGGCCAACCCGATGGGGCTCAAGAAGGGCATCGAGGCCGGGGTCGAGGAGGCCGTGAGCGCCATCCACGGCATCGCCCGCGAGACCGACTCCAAGGAGCAGATCGCCCAGGTCGCTTCCATCTCGGCGGCCGACAACGAGATCGGCGGGATGATCGCAGAGGCCATCGACAAGGTGGGCAAGGACGGCGTGATCACCGTCGAGGAGTCCCAGACCTTCGGCATGGACATGGACCTGGTCGAGGGCATGCGCTTCGACAAGGGCTACATCTCCCCGTACTTCGTGACCGACCCCGAGCGCATGGAGGCGGTCCTCGAGGACGCCTACGTACTGCTGGTCGGGTCGAAGATCACCGCCGTGCGCGACCTGCTCCCGGTGCTCGAGAAGATCATGCAGACGGCCAAGCCGCTGGTGATCGTGGCCGAGGACGTCGAGGGCGAGGCCCTGGCCACCCTGGTGGTCAACAAGATCCGCGGCACCTTCAAGAGCGTGTCGGTCAAGGCTCCGGGCTTCGGCGAGCGCCGCAAGGCGATGCTCCAGGACATTGCCATCCTGACCGGTGGTCAGGTGGTCACCGAAGAGGTCGGACTGAAGCTGGAGAACATCGGTCTCGACATGCTGGGCCAGGCCCGCAAGGTGGTCGTCACCAAGGACGAGACCACCATCGTCGAGGGAGCCGGCGAGGAGTCCGAGATCAAGGGCCGGATCAACCAGATCAAGGCCGAGATCGAGAACACCGACTCGGACTACGACCGCGAGAAGCTCCAGGAGCGCCTGGCCAAGCTCTCCGGCGGCGTGGCCGTCATCAAGGTCGGCGCCGCCACCGAGGTGGAGCTGAAGGAGAAGAAGCACCGCATCGAAGACGCGGTCTCCACCACCAAGGCGGCCATCGAAGAGGGCGTGGTCCCCGGCGGGGGCGTGGCCCTGCTCCGTGCCCAGACGGCCGTGCTGGGCCGGGCCGAGAAGCTCGAGGGTGACGAGGCCACCGGTGCCCGCATCGTCGCACGAGCGGTGGAGGAGCCCCTCAAGCAGATCGCCGTCAACGCCGGCCTCGAGGGTGGGGTCATCGTGGAGAAGGTGCGCGGCCTGAAGGGCGCACATGGTCTCAATGCCGCCACCGGCGACTACGGCGACCTCTTCAAGGACGGGGTCATCGACGCCGCCAAGGTGACGCGCTCGGCGCTGCAGAACGCAGCCTCCATCGCCGCACTGTTCCTCACGACCGAAGCGGTCATCGTGGACAAGCCCGAAGAGCACGCCCCGGCCATGCCGGGCGGCGGCATGGAGGACTTCTAGTCCCCAGGTGACCTGACGCCGCTCGGGCCCGTGGTCCGGCCGGCGCAGAGCGATGTGGTTCGAGGGGCGTCTACGGGCGCCCCTCGAACGCGTCCGGTTCACTTTTCTCCCACCGGCCCCGGATCCCTAAGCTGTGCCCGTGGCGAGCCCTGACGGACACCGGTCCCTGGAACCGACGGAAGGGTGGGGCGTGCTCCACCTGTTCTGCCGGGTTGAGCACTCGGTGGACGCGGGCATGGTGCGGGCTGCCGAGGAAGAGGCTCGAAAGCAGGGGAACCAGGTGGTTGCGGCGGCCCTGCTGGGCCACAAGGCGGACGTCGGCCTCATGGCGCTCGGCCCGGACCTCTGGGAGCTGCGGCAGTTCCAGACCGGGGTCCAGGCGGCCGGCCTCGAGGTCGTCGCCTCGTACGTCTCGCTGACCGAGCTCTCCGAGTACGCCGCCGGGTTGCCCGAGGAGATGAAGCAGGCCCGGCTCTTCCCTCAGCTGCCACCCGAGGGCATGCGCGCCTACTGCTTCTATCCAATGTCCAAGCGCAGGACCGCGGACAACAACTGGTACGCGCTGGGTTTCGAGGAGCGCAAGGCCTTGATGCGCGCCCACGGTGAGGTCGGTCGCAAGTTCCGGGGCCGGATCCTCCAGCTGGTGACCGGGTCGACGGGCCTCGACGATTGGGAGTGGGGGGTGACCCTCTTCGGCGTCCACCCCGACGACCTGAAGGAGTGCGTCTACCGCATGCGCTTCGACGAGGCGTCGACCCACTACGCCGAGTTCGGCCCCTTCTACACGGGCATGGTGGCCGACCTCGACGAGGTGCTGGCCGCCGCCGGGGCGGCCCGGTGAGCGGAACCACGCTCGACGCTGACCTCGAGGACCTGCGGGCCGTCCTGGCCCGCCTCGGGTCGGTGGTGGTCGCCTTCAGCGGCGGGGCCGACTCGGCCTTCTTGGCCAAGGTGGCCCACGACACGCTGGGGCCCCGGCGCGTGCTGTGTGCCACGGCCGTCTCGCCGTCGCTGGCCCCCGAGGAGGAGGCCGACTGCCGGTCGCTGGCGGACGAATGGGGGCTGCGGTGGGTGGCGGTGGCCACGGCCGAGATGGAGGATCCCCGCTACCTGGCCAACGGCCCCGACCGGTGTGCCCGCTGCAAGACGGCGCTGATGGACGTCCTCGGGCCGATGGCCGAGCGCGAGCGGGCCACGGTGGTCTTGGGCGTGAACGTCGACGACCTGGGCGACCACCGGCCGGGCCAGCAGGCGGCGTCGGCCTCGGGCGCTTCCTTTCCCCTGGTAGAGGCGGGCTTCACCAAGGCCCGTGTCCGGGAGTGCTCGCGCCTTCTCGGCCTGCGAACCTGGGACAAGCCTGCCGCCGCCTGCCTCTCCTCGCGCATCCCCTACGGCACCCCGGTCTCTGTGGGCACCCTGCGGTCGGTGGCGGCGGCCGAAGCGGGGCTGCGCCGGCTCGGCTTCACCGAGCTGCGGGTGCGGCACCATGGGGACGTGGCCAGAGTGGAGGTGCCCGCCGAGGACCTGACCACGGTGGTGGAGCGAAGGCAAGACGTGGCGGCTGCGGTGCACGCTGCCGGTTACGCCTTCGTCGCCCTCGATCTGGAGGGGTTCCGCTCAGGAAGCCTCAACCGCGTGCTCGGTGAGGCCGTCGCGATGGGGGAGGCTCGGTGATCCAGGTCCGGGTGAAGCTGACGTTCCCCGAAGCGCTGGTGCGGGTGCCGGTGCTGGCCCGGATGGTGCGACAGTTCGAGGTCGAGCCGAACATCCGACGGGCCAACGTCGAGGAGAGCCAGGGATGGATCGTCTGTGAGCTCGATGGGGAGTCCGGGGCCGTCGAGCAGGCGCTCGACTGGCTGAGGACCGAGGGCGTCCAGGTCGACCTGTTGGGCGACGTGTTGGAAGGATGACGGCGGCTCAGCCGCGGTCGGACGGAAGGTAGGAGTAGACGGCCATGTCCCGCCGCTCGCTTCCGACCTCTTGCCAGCTGCGGAGGACCCCCTCGCAGGTGTAGCCGGCCCGTTCGGCCGTCCGAAGCGAGGCGGTGTTCCACGGCTCGACGTAGAGCTCGAGGCGGGCGATGCCCAGCTCGTCGAGCGCCCACGCGCTGAGCGCCCGAAGGGCGCCTGCGGCCGCCCCGTGTCGGCGGGCGTCGGGCACCACCCAGTAGCCGACCGAGGCTCGGCCGAGGTCGAGGTCTCGGGTCCACAGCCCGATCGACCCCACGCCGTCGCCGCTCGCCGCCTCGGCGATGACGAAGGAGTAGCCGTAGCCGTCGGTGAGCCGCCGGCGCTGTCGCTCGATGAAGTCCAGCGCCGACGTGCGGTCAGCCTCGGACGGCACCGAGGAGATCAGCGGGATCAGGGGGTCGGCCGAGGCGGCGAGCACCATGGGGACGTCCCGCTCCTCAAAGCGCCGGAGGTGGTAGGCCCCGGCCGCGATCTCCGGCAGGGTGTCGGCCGCCACGTCCCCGGTGCCCTCTACGTCGGGGTCGAGCTGCCCTGGGCTCAGCGGCCGCCGGTCGGAGGATCGGACTCCCGGGGGACCTGCCAGCCGGCCGAGGACACCTTGCGGGGCTCGTAGAAGACGCAGCCGTCGGGGCAGGCGAAGGGGAGCGGATCGTTGGCCCCGATCTTGCAGCGCTCGAGCTTCTCCCCGCTCGAGATCGTCTGCATCACGTAATGGCGGCAGTCGTGGTTGACGGACACGCCATATTCTGGTCCACCGCAGGCCGATGCGGGTGCCGAGGCCGGCCGGCGGGCGCGGTAGCGTCAGGCGGTGGACCAGAACGTCCCCGCCCGAACCCTCCTCAGGTGGAGCGAGAGCCTTGCGGCGATCGCCCGCACCGGCCTCGGCTTCACCGAGAGCCTGTACGAGCGGGAGCGCTTCGAGGAGATCCTGCGAGTGGCGGCGGACATCCGCACCGTGGCCGATGACGGCGCCGGTGGGATGGAGGACGCCGACGGCCTGGTCGAGGAGTGGTTGGGGCAGGTCGGGCGTGGCGTCCCCGGCTACGTCACGCCGAAGGTGGCGGTAGGGGCGGCGGTCGGCAACGACCAGGGGGAGCTGCTCTTGATCCAGCGGGCCGACTCGGGTGTCTGGCTCTACCCGACCGGCTGGTGCGACGTGGGCTACTCCGCCGCCGAAGTGGTTGTGAAGGAGGTGAAGGAGGAGACCGGCATCGAGGCCGAGCCGGTGCGGCTCATCGCGGTCCTCGACGGGCTCCGCCTCGGCTTCACCCGCGTGCCCCTCTACTCCCTCGTCTTCTACTGCCAGGCGGTGGGCGGCAAGCTCGAGCCGCACCCGCTCGAGTGCCGGGACGTCGGCTGGTTCACCGCCGACACCCTGCCGTCGCCACTGGTCGGAGTGGAGCGCTGGGGCGATCATGTCTTCGCCGCGCTGCGGGGTGAGCACCGTGACGTGCTCTACGACCGGGTCCGTCAGCCGATGTGGCGGGGTCCGACCGAGCCCGACTGATGGGCACGGTCACCATCGAAGCTGCTCGCGTCGCGGACGACGAACTCTGTGCGGCGTTGGTGCGTCTCGTGCCACAGCTGTCTTCTTCGGCGCCGCCGCCGACCCTCGACGAGTTGCGACGGATCGTCGACTCGCCCGCTACCACGCTCTTCATCGCTCGTGACGACGCCGGCCTCGTCGTTGGCTCGCTCACGCTGGCCCTCTTCTCAGTCCCGACCGGGGTGCGGGCCTGGATCGAAGATGTGGTGGTCGACGAGTCGGCCCGCGGTGCCGGAGCAGGTGCGGCCCTGGTGCGAGCCGCCCTGTCATCCGCCGAAGCTTCCGGCGCCCGGACGGTCGACCTGACCTCGCGGCCACAGCGCGAGGAGGCGAACCGCCTCTACCAGCGGCTGGGGTTCGAGCAGCGGCACACCAACGTCTATCGCTACGAGCTCTGACGCACCGCCACGGGGCCGGTTGGCCGCCCCATCCCCGGGGCTAGAGTCAATTCGCAGCTTGACGGAAGGGGTCCTCGGCACGATGAGGTTGGAGCCGCAACGACAGGCGCCTGACGCGTTTCCCTCGGGTCCGATGCCGACGGGAAATGGAGCCGGCATCACCGACGAGGAACTCGCGGCTCTGGCTCTGGCGGCCGACATCGACCGTCCGCTGGACCCGGATGCGGTGCCCCTCAGTGTGTACCTGTCTCAGCATCCCGGACCACTGCCCGACTGGTACATGCCGGGGGCGATGACCTACGCCCACAGATGGCGGTGGCCGGTCGTCATCCCGGTCGTGAGCGCCCTCCTCTTGATCGCGTCGTTCGGGCTCTGCGCCACCTACGGACAGCTCGGGTTCGCCTAGATCGGGCAGCGCTTAACCCCCGCAACCCTGACGGCGATTCGCTGGACCGGTTGAGGGTCCGCTCGACGGCGGCTTCCTAGATGACGCGGTAGCCGAGGTGGACGACGCCGTTGGTGAAGCGGTCCTCGGCGAGTAGCTCGAGTTCGGTGCGCGCGTCGGTCGACAACGCCGGGTTGCGCCCTCCCAGGATGACCGGCCAGACGATCAGGTGGCACTCGTCGACCAGGCCTGCTTTGAACGCCTGTGCGGCGAGGTTCGGACCACCCACCATGAGATCGCGGCTGGAGGCGTCCTTCAGGTCGCGTACTGCGTCGGGGTCGAAGTGGCGTTCGAGCCGGGTACTGGCGGTGGACACGGCGTCAAGCGTCGTGGAGTACACGACCTTGTCCGCCCCCTTCCAGACGTCTGCGAACTCGCGCATGAGGTCCGACTGTGCCCCCAGGGAAGGGTCGGTCTCCCAGACGGCCATGGTGTCGTAGAGGCGCCGTCCGTAGAGGTAGGTGCCTGCAGACCGCATCAGGTCGGTGATGAACGAAAAGACGTCCTCGTCGGGCTGGGACCAGTCGAAGGCGCCGTCAGCGTCCTCGACGTAGCCGTCGAGGGACATGTTGAACGCGTAGATCAATTTCGCCATCGCCCCTCCTGGGCCACGTTGACGCTACCTCCAGAGCGGTCACGCTCGCGCGTGAGGGCAAGAGACCGCCTCGCGCCAAGCACCCGCCGGCAGCCAAGGAGCAGAATGGCCCAATGCGGGAGAACCTGTTCAGCCCGAGCGTCACGTTCCTGGGCGTACCGGCCGCGGATCTGGCCGAACCCCAGACGTTGGCCGGCGCCAGCGCCGTGGTGGTCGGTGCACCGTTCGACGGTGGGACGTCGCACCGTGCGGGGTGCCGGTTCGGGCCCCACGCCATCCGCACGACCGACTACCTCCCCCACGACGGCAGCCGCCCTCACCTCGCTCTCGGGGTGGATCCCCTGATCGAGCTGGGGGTCGTCGACGTCGGTGACGTCGAGATGCCCCCGGGCGAGATCGAACGGTCCCTGGAGCGCCTCGAGGTGGCCGTGGCGCAGGTGGCGGCGACCGGCGCCGTGCCTGTGGTGCTGGGCGGGGACCACTCCATTGCCCTTCCCGATGCCACGGGGGTCGCCCGGCACGCGGGTTGGGGCCGGGTCTCCATGCTGCACTTCGACGCCCATGCGGACACCGGCGACACCCAGTTCGGCTCCCTCTACGGCCACGGCACCCCAATGCGCAGGCTCATCGAGTCAGGCGCGGTGCGCGGCGACCGCTTCCTCCAGATCGGCCTGCGCGGATACTGGCCCGAGCCCGAGACGTTGGCCTGGATGGCCGACCAGCAGATGCGCAGCTACGAGATGGGCGAGGTGGTGGCGCGCGGGCTCGACGCCTGCCTGACCGAGGCCTTCGCCATCGCCACCGACGACTGCGACGGCGTCTTCCTCTCGGTGGACGTCGACGTGGTCGACCCGGGCGCGGCCCCGGGAACCGGCACGCCCGAGCCCGGGGGGCTCTCCGCCCGCCAGCTGCTCGACGCCGTGCGGCGCATTGCCATGGAGTTGCCGGTGGTCGGCATGGACGTGGTCGAGGTCTCGCCCCCCTACGACCAGGCCGAGGTGACGGCGTACCTGGCCAACCGGGTGGTCCTCGAGGCGCTGTCGGGCATCGCCTGGCGGCGCCGGGCTGCGGGGGGCGAGGAGGTCCGCCGGCCGGAGGACCCGCTGCTCCCCCGAAGGTGAACGGGCCTCAGTCGGCCATGGTGGCCAGGATCTCGCTCACCATGTCCAGCGAGGTGTCGGGGTGGAGGAAGGCGAACCGGGCCACCGGCTCGCCCTCCCAGGTGGTGGGGGTGACGAACCCGGTCTGGTCGGTCAGCAGCCGGTTGGACCACCGCTCGTAGTCGTCCTGCCCCCAGCCGTTCCGTCGGAAGAGCACCACGGAGAGCACCGGCCGGCGCACCAGGGTGAGGTGAGGCGTGGTCTCGATGAGCTCGGCGCACCGACGGGCCGTGGCCAGAGCGGTCTCCACCGCGTCGCGGTAGGCGTCGACCCCGTGGATCGCCAGCGAGAACCAGAGCGGGAGCCCCCGGGCCCGGCGGGTGAGATGGATGGCGTAGTCGCTGGGGTTCCACGGCTCGTCGTCGGCCTCGCGGGCCACGGCCCCGGGGTGGTGGAGGATCTCGAGGTAGGACGCGTTCTGGGTGTGGACGGCCTTGGCCAGGCGGGGCTCGCGGTAGAGGAGGGCGGCGCAGTCGAACGGGGCGAAGAGCCACTTGTGGGGGTCGACGATCATGGAGTCGGCCCGCTCGATGCCGGCGTAGAGGTGCCGCACCGATGGGGCCAGCAGGCCGGCGCCCCCGTAGGCGGCGTCCACGTGGAACCACAGTCGTCGCTCGGCGGCGACGTCGGCCAACCCGGTCAGGTCGTCGACGATGCCGGCGTTGGTGGTGCCGGCGGTGGCCACGACACCGATGACGTCGGCTCCCGCCCCGGGATCAGCATCGAGGGCAGCTCGCAGGTTCGCGCCGGTGAGACGGTGGTCGTCGGTCGGCACGACGAGGGGTTCGACGCCGATCACGTGCAGGGCCGAGGCGACCGACGAGTGCGCCTCATCACCGACGGCGATGCGGGGCCGCGCCGGGCGCCCGCCCAGACGGTGCAGCGCCGTGTCACGAGCGACGACCAGGGCCGACAGGTTCGCCTGGGTGCCGCCGGACACGAAGCAGCCCCCGGCCCCCTCTGGGAGCCCGGCGAGCCCGGCCAGCACGGCCAGCGCCTGGTTCTCCGCAGCCACGGGACCTGCCGCCTCGAGCCAGGACGTCCCCTGCAAGGAGGAGCACGAGACGACCATGTCGAAAAGCAGCGACGCCTTGGTCGGTGCCGCCGGGATGAACGACAGGAACCTCGGGCTGTCACACGAGACCACAGCTTCAGCGAGTCGGCCGACAATTGACAGCACGTGTCGCGGATCGTTGCCGTCGGCGCCGATCAGCCCGTCGAGCACCTCGTCGAGCGACGCCCGGGAGCCGCCGAAGTCAAGCGGCACCGGGTCGAGAGCGAGCCGTCGTCGGCAGTACTCGAAAATCTGGTCGGCGAGGTGCTCGTCGTAGACGAACATCGGGTTTCGCATCGTTGCTCCTTCGGGCCGTCCCCGAGGTTGGGTGGCCGTGACCACCAGGTTCTCACCGCCAGGCCTCGGACGAGCCGTGTACTTGCCGACCCGATGCTCAGGGCGGCGCCGACCAGTCGGCCATGGCGTCGAGCAGCGGGCCCGGCCGGTGGTCCGACAGCAGAAGGGCGCGGTGGCGGGGTTGGACGAACCCCTCGTCGACGGCGTGGTCCAAGAAGCGCAGCAGCTCGTCGAAGAAGCCGCGGCTGTCCAGAATGCCCACGGGCTTCTTGTGGAGGCCGAGCTGGGACCAGGTGAGGATCTCGGCCAACTCCTCGAGGGTACCCAGGCCGCCGGGCAGGGCCACGAACCCGTCGGAGAGGTCCGCCATCAGCGCCTTGCGTTCGTGCATGGTGGCCACCACGTGCAGCTGAGCGAGCCCGTCGTGCGCCACCTCCGGGCGGACCATGTGGCGAGGGATCACCCCGACGACCTCCCCGCCAACCGCCAGGGCGGCGTCGGCCAGAGCCCCCATGACGCCGACGTGGGCCCCTCCGTAGACGATCCGGAGCTTGCGTTCGACCAGTGCTTCGGCGAGTAAGGCGGCGTCGGCGGCGTACTCCGGGCGGCTCCCGAGATGGGCGCCGCAGAAGACGCAGACCGTCCGAAGGCCGGCCTCACTCACAGGTGGTCCCGTTGGCCGGCACCTTGCCCGACACGAGGTAGGCGTTGACCACCTGGTCCATGCAGGCGTCGGACGATCCGTTGAGCAGCCAGGTGTGGCCCCATCCCCTCCACGTCACGAGATGTGCCCCGCCCATGTCGTGAGCGAGCTGGACGGCTGAGGTGTGCGGGGTGTTGGGGTCACCCGAGTTGCCGATCACCACAATCGAATGCGCCGCCGTGGACGCGACGCTGTGGATTGCGTCAGGGGTCTGTGGCCAGTCGACGCAGCCGGCGATGTCGTACGTCACGGCATAGGCCGCCAGTGGCCCTGAGTGTTTATCGAGTGTGTGCGCCAGCCGCCCCGCCGCCTCCGCCGTCATGCGGTCGGCTGTGTCGTTGCAGGCGTACGCCCATTGGGGCCCGACCAGCGATTTGTTGTCGAGGTCGACCTCGAACTCGAGAGAGAGCGATCGCAAGGGCGCGCCGTTGCCCGCTTCGGCGGCCACCAGGGCTGTGGTGAAGCCGCTCCCGAAGGACGGCACGCTCAAGTAGAACAGCGCGGCCGTGTCGAGGTCCCCGACCGTCACCGGCAGTGCGTCGCCGCCACCGGGGGCGGGGAGGGGGTGGGAGGCAAGGCTCGTCTCCAGGTGTTCGAACGTCTGCTGGGGGTCACTCCCGAGCGGGCAGTGAGGCTCGGCCGTGCAGGTGGCGAAGTAGTGATCGAGCGCAGCCGTGATGGCCGCCGCCTCGGACCGGACCCCAGCGACCAGCGGAGCGGAAGAGACCACCGCCCCGTCGAGGATCATGGCTCGCACCCGTTCGGGGAAGAGGTGGGCGTAGGCCGCGCCCAACACCGTGCCGTACGACAGGCCCCAGTAGCTGATCTTGGACACCCCGAGGGCCTGGCGGATGCGGTCCATGTCCCGGGCGGCATCGGTCGAGTCGATGTGGCCGAGGAGGGACGGGGCCGCGGCCGAGCACTGGGAGTGCAGGTGGCGATAGAGGGTCGCTCCCGGCAACGATCCGCCAACCGACGACGGCAGCGGTGTGACACTGGCCGCGGCTGCCGGCGACGGCCCGCACACGAGCCCCTGGCTGGCGCCGGTCCCGCGCTCGTCGAAGCTCACCAATGTGAAGTCGTCGGCGATTGTCGTGGGCAAGAGGGCAACCAGGACGGAAAGGATCTGGACACCGCTCTCACCCGGGCCGCCGGGATTGAACAGCAGGACACCGTGGCTGCTGGCGGGGTCGGCCGCGGGCTTCTCGATCACCGCCAGCGAGATCGTGGCGCCCGAGGGGTGGGCGTAGTTGACAGGGACGTCGACCGTGCCGCAGCGGTAGCCCGCTGGGGAGGTGCAGGCCGTCCAGCTGATGGGAGGAGGGGGCGGGTCAGCGGGGAGTGATGCCGCTGAAGCACCGGGGCCGGCTCCTCCCGCCAGCGTCAGCGCGGCGGCCGACGCCAAGAGTGCAGCCGCAACCCGCCAGAGTCTGTTCGGACGCATGGGCGGCACCATAGCGAGCGCCGTTCGCCGGAGCGGGTCGGTGCCTAGGCCGGCTCTGTTCCCACCGGCGCACTGCGCTCGGGTCGCAGGGGATCTGCGTCGGCTGGGTCCCCGAGCACGGCCTGGCGCCCGACGTCCTCGGCCCTCGAGGTGACGACATGCAGTGGCAGGCCGGTACGGTCCGCGGCCCGCACCACGTCGTCGAACTCGGCCTTCACCCGGCCGGGACTGACCTTCACCCTGACCACCTCGCCGTCGACGTCGACAGCGACGGCATCGCGTGCCGCCGGCCAGCGCTCCCCCGACAACGAACGGACCCCGAACGTGCCCGTGGTCTCCCTGAAGACCTGGCGCAGTCGGTGGGTAAGGGCCGGGTCGCACAGGGCATGGAGGGTGTGGCCCGGCCGGCCCTTCTTCATCACCACCGGGGTGACCCAGGCGTCGTGGGCGCCAGCCTCGAGCAGGGCGGCCACGGCCCGTCCAAGCTGCTCTCCGGTGGCGTCGTCGAGGTTGGCCTCGAGCATCGAGACGGGCTGGCCCGGGCCGACGTCGGAGGTCCCGGTACCGGCACGGGCAAGCGCCGTGCCCACGACGACCTGGGTGCAGTTCGGCAGGTCGGGCAGCTCGTTGGTCCCTGCTCCGAAGCCGGTCGAGCTCACCACCATGGGTGGCATCGGACCGTAGGCGGTCCCCAGCGCAGCGAGAATGGCCGCGCCGGTCGGCGTGGTGAGCTCGATGTGGGTGTCCCGGCCGTAGGTAGGCGCATCCGTCAGCAACCGCACGACGGCTGGGGAGGGGTTGGGCAGAAGGCCGTGCGCCGTTCGCGTGGTGCCGGTGCCGGTCGCCACCTCCGAGGCCGTGACGGTGTCGACGCCCAGCACCTCGAGCGCCGCCGCCGTGCCGACCACGTCCACTACCGCGTCGTGGCCGCCCACCTCGTGGAAGTGCACCTGTTCGGTCGATCGCCGGTGGATCCTCCCCTCCACCTCGGCGAGAACGGCGAACACCGCCAGGGCTCGCTGGGAGACCCGTTCGGGCAGCCGGGCCTCGGAGACGAGCCCGACGATGTGGGCGTAGGTGCGCACCACCGTGTCGTCACGGCTGGAGACGACGGCTCTGGTGCAGGCAATCCCGCCCCGGAGCACAGGCTCTTGGCGCAGCTCCCAACCGGGAAGCGGCAGGCGGCTGAGGATGGCGAGGACCTCGTCGAGGTCAGCACCCGCATCGAGCAGGCTCCCCAGTGCCATGTCCCCGGCGATTCCGGCGAAGCAGTGGAACCACGCGACCCTCTGGGCTGGGGTGCCATCGCCGGGAGGCACGTTGCCGTTCACTGGAGCAGCCGGGCGACGGCGCAGGCGGCGCCGAAGCCGTTGTCGATCCCGACGACCGTGATGCCAGCGGCACACGACGCCAACATGGCCAAGAGTGCGGTGACACCTTCCAGCGCCGCGCCATAGCCGGCGCTCGTCGGCACCGCGACCACCGGCGCAGGGGTGATGCCGCCGACCAGACTGGCCAACGCACCCTCCATGCCGGCTACCACAACGACGGCATCGGCCTCGGCCAGCTCGTCGACAGAGGTTAAGAGCCGGTGCACACCGGCCACGCCGCAGTCGTGGAGCAACAGCGGGTCGATGCCGAGTGCGCCCAGGACGGCGCGGCATTCCTCGGCTACCGGCTGATCAGCCGTCCCGGCGGTGACGACCAGCACCCGCCCGGGCCGTCGGTCGGCGGGTCTCCACACGAGCGTCGCAAGGTGGCCGGAGGTGGTGGCAGAGCCGGGTTGGTACCCGGCCGCCTCCACCGCCGCCTGGGCGGCCGCAGCCTGGAGAGAGTCGGCTCGGGTGAGGAGCACCGGCCCGCCTGGCTCCTCGAGCAGCTCGATCACGATCTCGGCGCACTGTACGGGCGTCTTCCCGGGGCCGTAGACGGCTTCGGGCATGCCCTGGCGCAACGAACGGTGGTGATCGATACGTGCGAAGCCGAGATCGGCGAAGGGCAGGCGCCGCAGCTGTCGGACGGCGTCGTCTGGAGCGCAAACGCCCGAGGCCACGTCGTCGAGCAATCTGCGAAGCGCGGGCTGGTCCATCAGGCTCACTATCCTGCCTCGGTGTGACGCGACCTGCGACCTCGATCGCTTATTTCGGACCGGAGGGCACGTTCACCGAGGAGGCGCTGCTCAGCGAGCCCGATTATGCGGCAGCGGCGCTGGAGCCCCGCTCGACCATCGCCGAAGTCCTCGAGGCCGTCGCGTCCGAACAGGTGGATCTGGGCTTTGTGCCCATGGAGAACGCCATTGACGGGACGGTGCGCGACACCCTCGACGCCCTCATCCTCGACGTCGACCTGCTCATTCAGCGAGAAGTCGTGCTCGACGTCCACTTGTACCTCATGGCCGCTCTCGGGACGAAGCTGTCGGAGGTGCGGCGGGTGATGTCCTTCCCGGTGGCGACCGCCCAGTGCCGGCGCTATCTGGCCGAGCAGCTTCCAGGCGCCGAGGTGCTGGCCAGCAATTCCACGGCCGACGCCGCCCGTCAGTTGGGAGAGCATCCGGAGCCCGGCAGCGCAGCCATTGCCCCCCGCCTGGCGGCCAGCATCTACGGCCTCGAGGTCATCGCCGAGGACGTGGAGGATTTCCCTGGGAACCAGACCAGGTTCGTTTCGGTGGCGCGCGCCGGGATCCCCGCGCCGACGGGCCACGATCGGACCAGCATCGTCTGTTTCCAACGAGACGACCGCCCGGGGAACCTGCATGGGATCCTCGGACAATTCGCCGCTCGCAACATCAACCTCACCAAGCTCGAGTCGCGGCCAACCAAGCGGGGCTTGGGGGACTACTGCTTTGTCATCGACCTCGACGGCCACATCGACGACGAAGTGGTGGCGGACTGCTTGAGGGATCTCCACGCCGAGCTGGCCGGGGTCAAGTTCCTCGGTTCGTATGCCGCCGCCGGAGCCCACGCCCCGGCGCGGCGGCGTGAAGCCGATGACGCCTGGCGGCAGGCCGACGCCTGGCTCTCTGGACTTCGCCGCCAGGTCGACTGAGAGCGCCCCGGCGGCCTGTCCGCCGGTGCGAGGCAACTAGGCGCCGGGGGACACCGAGGCCTCTACCGACGGCTCGAGGTTCGGAGGTGAGGTGTGCACCATCAAGACGATGCCGATCACGATCACGGCGAAGGACGCGCAACCAAGGGCGATCCTGACCGGGCTCCCGACGTAGTGCTCACCAAAGAGCCAGATGCCGAGAATGATGCTGACAAACGGGTCCACTGACACCATGAGCGGTTGCGACACGCGGAGCGGCCCGACGTGGAGTGCCGTCTGCACCAGAAGGGTGCCGATGACGCCGCCGACGGCCACGGCGTAGATGGGCCACCTGGAGAACGTCCCCGCCACCCCCACCGTGGCCAGTGTGTCGGTGGCCGCCTTGATGAAGGTCGCTTCCAACGCCCAGACCACGGCCGCCGCCGTCGCTGCCATGGCTGCTCGACGCGTGGGCGAACCTCTAAGACTCAGAGCGGCCAGGGCCGCGGCCAACAACCCGAACGTCAGCAGCACGGCGAACCACGCCGACGAGGTGGGAGTCGCCTGTGTGCCTTGGGGTTCCGCCAGCACCACAAAGACCGCCAGGCTGCTGCAGGTCAGGGCGGCGGATGCCCATGCGGCGCGAGAGATCCGTTGCCGGATCCAGAGCCGACGCAGCGCCAGCGTGAAGACCAGCTCCGAGATGAGGAGCGCCTGCACCTGCGAGAGCGTTCCGAGGTGGAGCGCCAGCGCCTGGAAGACGAATCCCCCGACAAGAGCCACCCATCCGAGGAGCCACAACGGGTTCTTGAAGAGGTAGAGGACCAGGCTGAACACCCGAAGGTGTGCTCCGCTCGAGGTACTTGCCCGATGCTGGGCGACGACGTTGAACGAATTGCAAAATCCGGCGCAAAGAGCGAAGAGGAACGTCATCGGGCAGCGTCTTCAGAGCTGAATACTCTGAGGATTACAGGCAAGGCCCACCGCCTCGCCGCGGGGTCAGTGTCCGTGACCTCGTCCCCGCGAGCCGTGAGGGTGCTTCCGTGTCTTGTGCGCGTGGGTGTGGTCTTGATTCGAGTTCCGCTTCGCGTACTGCCGGCCGCCGAGGCCCCCGGCCACGATCACGACCAGCACAATCGCCATGATGAGCCAGATCAGCATGGTGGTCTTCCCCTCGCCTCTTTCGTCAGGCCGCACACCCTACGTCGTCCGGATCCGGGTGGTCGACAAAGCCATTCCTCGCTTCGCCGCGCCATCCCCGGTCTCGACCAGCCATTGGCAACGACGGCACACCATTCCCACTTTCCGAACCCCTCTGTGCCTATTGTGTAGGTGGCGGACGTAACCAAGGAGGAGTAATGCTCGCGTACTCATTCCCACTTCTGAGTCTTTTCTGGGCCATGCTGATGTTTGCCGGCCTGGTCATCCTCGTCTTCTTCATCATTTGGTGCTTCATCGACAACTTCCGACGGAAGGACCATCACGGATTGGCGAAGGCCGGCTGGACGATCGTCATCCTGATGATCCCCATCATCGGCGCCCTGATCTACATCATCGCCCGTCCCGCCGACGCCACGTACGAGCGCGCGTAACCGTACGGTCCGTACGGTGGCCCACTGGCGATTGCGAGGTGGGCCGAGCAACATAGCGGCGTGACGGCTGCAAAGGCGACGACACCCGTGCCTCGGCGCGACGGAACGCGGAGCACTGCGCCCTGATGACCGCCGTCCTTTCGCTTCTGGCGGCGCTCGGCTTCGCCCTGGGCAATGTCCTGCAGCAAAAGGGCACGCTCGAGACCGAGGCACCCGAGGGTGACCCGAAATTCCTGGCACAGGTCATTCGGCGTCCCGTGTGGATCGCCGGGGGCATTTGCCAGGTCGGGGGATGGATCCTGCAGGCAGTGGCGCTGAAGTCAGGATCACTGGTCGTCGTCCAGGCGCTCACCTCGATCAGCCTCGTCATCGCCCTGCCACTCGGGGCCAAGATCACCAACCAGCAGATCACCAGGAGAGTCACCGCCGGGGCGGCCGCGATGGTGGTGGGGATCGTTCTGCTGCTGGCCGTGGGGTCACCCCAAGGGGGGACGACAAATCCCTCGGCATCGGCCTGGGTGTCAGCGGGCCTGGTCGCCGTGCTGATCGTGGGCGTGCTGTACAGGATGGGGCGTCACCGAAAGGGCGCCGCCAAGGCACTGCTCTTCGGCTCTGCGGCCGGCGTGGCCTTCGGTCTGCAGGCGGCGGTGACGAAGGTCTTCATGGAGTTGGTAGGGAAGGGGCTCGGAACCATTCTCTCGAGCTGGACCATCTACGTACTGATCGCCTCGGCGTTGGTCGGCTTCGTCCTGCAACAGTCCGCCCTCAAGACCGGCATCCTCGCCCCGGCCATGGCATCCAGCAACGCCGTGACCCTCATCTCGAGCGTCCTCCTCGGCGTGTCTGTCTTCGGTGAGAGCGTGTCCAGCACTGGCCCTCGCTCGACCCCGGCGATCGCTGGTTTGCTCATCGCCCTGGTTGGCATCGTCCTCCTGGCCGGTGCCAACCCACCGCAGAGCTCCCATCCCATGCCGGACTTCGGCGAGATCTCCCCCGACTCGGGCGGCACCGGACGACCCTCGGTGACATCGGGCGGGGGGTAGCGGTGTTACTTGCCCTTTGGACGAATGGGCATGCGACCGGCAACCGACATGGCGCGTCGGTGGGAGCAGCGTAGGTGCGGGTGATCCTGGCCACGAGCCCCCCGTCGACATGGTGGATCTACCCGGTCCTCTTTTTGACCGTGATGGCTTCATGGGCCGGCGTCCCCTTCGTTGGGACCGCCGCGCTCGGTGCTGCAGGGGTGGCGGCGAGTCAGGGGAGGGTGTCGCTGGCGGCGGTTGTGATCGTCTCCACGTTGGCCGGGGAGGCGGGAGGACTTGTCGGTTATTGGGTCGGCTTCCGCTGGGGGCGAGAGCTCCTCGGACGGCCGGGCAAGCGCTTGGCCAGTAGGGAGAAGGCGCTCGAGCGCGGTGAGCGCGTCTATGCGAGATGGGGACGGCTTGCCGTGTTCGTGACGCCGGCGCTCGTCTCAGGGACCGCGAAGATGAAGATCGGGCAGTTCGTCATCTGGAACCTCGTCGCCTCGTTCGCGTTCTCTATGTCCGTCGGAGCAAGCGCGTACGGCCTGGGCCGCGTCGCCACCGGACACCATTCGAGGTTCGATGTCGGCGTGCTGGTGGCCGGCTTGCTGGCCGGCGTGGTGCTGTTGCTTTTGGAGCGCCACCGCCGTAGGAAGGCGGTGTCAGCGCCTGACCTCGCTCGAGGGTGAGGCAACCGAAGCAACACGCATCGAATGGAAGGAGTGATGACCATGGTGGACCTTGCCTACGTGGAGCAACTGGCCGACGGTGACAATCACCTGGCCGTGCTGGCGGCGTCGAAGGCCGACGGGTCGGTCCAGGCGTCTGTGGTGAGCGCCGGCGTCCTTGATGATCCTGTGGACGGAAGTCCCGGCGTCGCGCTGGTCGCCATGGGTGGTTCGGTGAAGCTGCGTCTGCTCCGGGAGCGCCCGCAGGCCACGGTGGTGTTCAAGCACGGTTTCCAATGGGCCGCCGTGGCGGGTGCCGTGCGCCTCGTCGGCCCTGATGACGGAGCAGAGTTCGGTCTTGACGTTCCACTGACCCTTCGGTCGGTCTTCGTTGCCGCCGGCGGGGACCATGAAAATTGGGGCGAGTTCGACAGAGTCATGGCCGCCGACCGCCGATGCGCCGTCTTCGTCCGTGCGAGCAGAATCTCGGCGAATCACGGCGCTTCCTGAGATCGCGCCCCTTGACGCGGTCGATCCCGCACCAGGTGGGCGGGTGAGGGTGACGGCCTTGGTCAGCTCCCCGACGGGTCGCGCCCGGGTGGGCTTGCATCGCCCGCCTGTTCGGCGGCCGACCGCCGCTCCAACGACGCTTGGTGGTCACGCAGCACGGCTTCGGCGGCAGCGATAGAGAGCGGTTCGGGGCGCGGTCCTGCCCAGTCCAGGAACCAGTGTCGGGTCATCGTCGCCAACCAGGAGCCATCGGTGGGTACGAGCCCGAAGCGCGAGATCGTCCGCTGAAGACCAGCCTGGTCCGAATAGAGGAGCTCGACAGTGAGCGGTTGGCGGTTGGCGATGGCGTCGATTGCCGAAGCACGCACCGGGTCGTCAGGGTTCCGAAGAGCCCCCTGCCAAAGCCCCACATCCCCTCCGGGCACGTACAGGTCGCGCGACTGCAGGTGAAAATCCTCGAGGGGCGCGTGGCTCGGATATTCACCCGATATCGAGAGCCCTGCGCGAACGGACCACCCCTGGCACACCGCCATCCCGGTCCCCACGTTTCTGAGGCTGATGGCCAGGTAGACGACGTCGTTGGCGTGCTCGACGGCGGCTCGACCGCCTTCGGCCTTTGCCCACTGGCCGTCCATGAACATGATTTTCTGCACGGGGTCGTCGAAACGAGAGGGGGCGAGGAGGGGCCTCCTCTGTTCTTGGAGTGCAACCTCGGCGATGCGCGCCGACCGATTGGACGAGCGCACCGCGGCAAACGTGGCCGCGGCCAGGACCAGCGTTCCCGCCGCGGTGGCCAGCGACGAGACGGTCGCCCAATCAGTGCCCGCTACCACTGTCGGTCGTGGCGGCGGCGCCTACGCATCGACCACATGACCGGAGAGCCTAAGACCTCTTGCGATCCCTTCACCGGACCTGGTGCGGCTTGTGGATCGGGCTGCCGCCTTCCGTCGACACCCCAGGCTGAAAACGGTTATCCCAGGTCAACCCATAGGAGTGGGAGAAGCGGTCAGCTCGCTTCTGTCCTCTGGCTGGTCGCTTCATCTATAGGCTGACCCGCGTCGGCCCCAATAGCCGTGTCATCGATCGCGACGGGCACACGGTGTCCTGAGCAACGCGATGCGGTGAATCTCAAGGAGTGACCGCCATGCCAGAGAGTGCCCTGAGCTTCGAGCGGGATATCAAACCGCTGTTCCGCGAGAGCGATCGCGACGCTATGAGAAGGGCCTTCGACCTTTGGTCGGCCATCGACGTTGCCGCTCATGGCGACGCCATTGTGGCCCGATTACGGGACGGATCGATGCCGTGTGACCAATCATGGCCGGCCGAGCAGGTCGATGTCGTGAGCAGGTGGCTGGAGGGGGGCGCCCAGCCTTGATGCTGAGGAGCAACCGTTCACCACGCCGCGATTCACCGCGGTGGGATCGTGACCACCACAAGGAGAACCATGGATACCGAGCAGGCAAGAGCACTTTTATCGGCGGAGCGCACCCGAGTGGAAAGGTTGCTGCAGCAGACCAGACGCGCCGGTGAGGACGATCGCGAGCAAGCGAATGCCGGAGGCGACATGAGCGATCCGGCCGAATCCCTTACGGCGGAGCAGGGCGATGATGCCGTGGTCGCTGGCCTTGAAGAGCGGCTTGGCGCCATTGCCCGAGCCGAGAAGCGGATCGACGCCGGTACGTACGGGCATTCGATCCGCAGCGGCAAACCTATCCCCGACGAGCGCTTGCAGGCCGATCCCGCGGCTGAGCTCACCGTGGACGAGGCTGCAAGCAGCTGACGCCCCGCCATCCCGGCTGCGCGCCGGCGACAGGTCCTTCGTGAACCATCCGGTGAAGGGCACGGTCCAACAGACTCTCGGACACCTTCGGGTGGTGCCTCGTGGGAACCTCGGGGAGGCCCGAACCCGGACCGGACCGTGTGTTTTCTGCGGCCCAGTGGCAGTATCTGTGGGTGACCAAGCATGCCGCACCGATATTCGGGGCGCGGTCTTAGAACACGATGTCTCGTACTTCCGTACCGGAACGTGATCGCAACAGCTACACCAGGATAAAAGGGGATCGATTTGCAGTTAGCCGATGAACGAGAAGCTGTAGCCAGTGCGAGCCGTCACCTGGCAGAAAAGGGACTGGTGATCGGCACGGCCGGCAATATATCTGCCCGTAATGGAGACCTGATAGCGGTCACGCCGACCGGAGCGAATCTGGCCACACTTACGGCAGAGATGATCACGGTCATCGACCTTCACGGTGAAGTGGTTGACGGCCACCTGGCCCCTACGTCCGAGGTCCCCCTGCATACCGGCATCTATGCAGCCACCAACGCACTTGCCATTACGCATGCACACGCGATGGCTTCAACGGCGGTTTCCTGTTGTTGCGACGAGTTGCCGGCATTGCACTACAACTGTCTCCTCCTGGGGGGTTCTACCCGGACCGCCGCTTACGCGACGTTCGGATCCGATGAGTTGGCCCAGAACGTGGTCGAGGCACTTCAGGGCCGCAACGCCGCACTCATGCAAAATCACGGCTCGGTTGCCTATGGAAGCACGATGAACGAAGCAGTAGAACGTCTCGAGCTTCTCGAATGGATGGCTGAGCTGTTCTTGCGCGCCTCCTCTCTCGGGGTTCCGCGAACTCTCACCGATGCGGACCTTGAGGCCGTCATCATGCAAGGAATCTCTGGTCGCTACGGCGCGCTACGGGAGGTCGACGAGAAGTAAGCCCTTACGCGGGCGGCCTGGTCCGCGCATTGGTGGTCGCCGACAGGGAGCGCTAGCCCGTCCCCATACTCCCGGCGCACCTTCGACCGTGCCCCATCGGACACGGGGTTTCGTAGAGTTTCGCGTGCTACCAGCCACAAGTGCATGTCTGACGCTTCAGCCCCTGCTCGGGAGCCGATTGTCGGCGGAGGGAGTGGGATTCGAACCCACGGGAGCCGAAGCCCCACGGCTTTTCAAGAGCCGCGCATTTGTCCGCTCTGCCATCCCTCCTCGTGTCAGGCCAGATGGGCCGACCACCAGAGGCTACCGATCTGCCGACAGGGGCTCCTCCGTCGTCGCCATTGTGTCGGGACTAGTCGGTCTTGCCTCGGCGGCTCCGGCTCCGCTGACGCCCTCGTATGGCACCGTCGAGGGTCACCTTGCGGAGACGGACGGCACCGGGCGTGACCTCCACGCACTCGTCCTCTCCGATGAACTCCAGGGCCTGTTCCAGTGAGAACAAGAGCGGCGGGGTGAGGCGTTCCAACTCCTCTGCCGTCGCAGAGCGGACGTTGGTCAACTTGCGTTCCTTGGTGGGGTTGACGTCCATCTCGTCTGCCCGGGCGTTCTCGCCGATGACCATGCCCTCGTAGACGTCGACTCCCGGTCCGACGAGCAGCGTTCCCCTGTCCTGCAGATTCATGAGCGCGTGGGTGGTGGTGACGCCGAGGCGATCAGCGACCATCGATCCGTTTCGCCGGGTCCGCAGCTCGCCGACCCACGGTGCCCAGCCATCGAAGACGTGGTGCAGCACGCCGGTGCCACGCGTCTCGGTCAAGAACTCCGTCCGGAATCCCACCAGGCCGCGTGCGGGGACCCGGTAATCGAGTCGCACCCACCCCGTCCCGTGGTTGACCATCTCGATCATCGACCCCTTTCGGAGCGCCAGGAGTTGGGTCACAACCCCGAGATAGTCGTCCGGGACGTCCACCGCCACCCGTTCCATGGGCTCATGGAGAGCGCCGTCGATCTGCCGGGTCACCACCTGGGGCTTGCCCACGGTCAACTCAAAGCCCTCGCGGCGCATGGTCTCCACCAGCACGGCCAGCTGGAGTTCCCCCCGACCCTGCACCTCCCAGCTGTCCGGCCGGTCGGTGGAGTGGACCCTGAGTGAGACGTTCCCGACCAGCTCGGCGTCGAGCCGGCTCTTCACCTGTCTGGCCGTCAACTTGGTGCCGTCCTTTCCGGCCAGCGGGGAGGTGTTGATGCCGATGGTCATGTTCAGGCTCGGCTCGTCGACGGTGATCGACGGCAGTGGCACCGGATTGTCGGCGTCGGCCAGGGTCTCGCCGATAGTGATGTCGGCCATGCCGGCCACCCCGGCGATCTCCCCAGGACCGGCCTCTTCGGCCGGCACCCGCTCCAGCGCCTCGGTCACGTAGAGCTCGGTGATCTTCGTGCGCTCCACCGTGCCGTCAAGCCGACACCACCCGACGGTCTCGCCCTTGCGGAGCACCCCCTGTTGGACCCGGCAGATGGCCAGGCGACCCACATACGGGGAGGCGTCGAGGTTGCAAACGAGTGCCTGGAGGTCAGCCCCGGGCTCGAAGGCCGGAGCGGGAACGTGGCGAAAGATGGTCTCGAAGAGAGGGGCGAGGTCCTGGCCCACGGCGTTGCGTTCGGGCGTAGCCCAGCCGGCGCGGGCGTTGGCGTAGAGGATCGGGAAGTCGATCTGGTCCTCGTCGGCGTCGAGGTCCAAGAAGAGCTCCTCCACCTCGTGGACCACTTCCTCGATGCGGGCGTCGGCCCGGTCGACCTTGTTGACGACGAGGACTACCGGTAGCCGGGCCTCCAGCGCCTTGCGAAGAACGAACCGGGTTTGGGGTAGCGGGCCTTCGGAGGCGTCGACTAGGAGGAGCACCCCGTCGACCATGGTCAGCCCACGCTCCACCTCCCCCCCGAAATCGGCGTGGCCGGGGGTGTCGACGATGTTGATCTTCACGCCCCCGAAACGCACCGCCGTGTTCTTGGCCAGGATGGTGATGCCCTTTTCCCGCTCGAGATCCCCCGAGTCGAGCACCCGGTCGGTGAGCTCTTCGTTCGCCCGGAAGGCGCCGGTCTGGCGCAGCATCCCGTCCACCAGCGTGGTCTTGCCGTGGTCGACATGGGCCACGATCGCCACGTTCCTGATGTCGTCACGGGTCTGCATGGGAGAGGGCGAACCCTACCCCTGCCGCCGGCCATGCCCTGACGGAGCCGGTATGGCCTCAGGCAGCCTCGACAACAGGGCGGACATCGTCGTGACGACGCCGACTGACGGCCCGCACCACGGCCCCGGCCGTCTCCTCGAGAAGTTCGATGCTTGGCGACAGGATGAGGGCGCGACCGCAGTCGGGCCACCAACCAACGACCCGCGCCGGGGGGGAAGCGGCCGGCCTGCCGACGATGTCGACGAGAGCGGCCAGGGCGAGTTCGACTCGGCTGGTGAGCCCGGGGGTGCCCGGCAGCATGGTGAACAGGGTCTGGCCGCCACCTTCGGTGGCGATACGAGCATCGGCACGGCCTCGCACACCGACCCTGACGCCCGGACAGTCCCACCAGCGATCGGCGATGCCGAGCGTCGGCGGCCGGAGCAGCCGATGCCATTCGAGTGCGAGGTGGAACCGCGTGGCCCAAGTGAGGGCTTCGGCCTCAGCTGCCGCTCGCGCGCCATCCTCGAGCTCCGCCAGCCACGCGGCGGGTGATGCGCGCCGCACCATACCTGTGCTGGCCTCAGCGATCATCGACGCCACGGTCTCCGCCACGGCTTCAGCAGGCGTGCGTGCGCTTCGGTCGACGCAGCGCTGCACGGCCGCCAGTCCGATGGAGCGCCGGGCCGTCAGGCTCGTCCAATTGAAGACCTCGGCGACATGCAGCTCACCCTCGTCCCGAGCTACGGCGCGCAGCTGGTAGCCATCGATCTTGACCGGCGGCCCGCCGACCGATCCGACTGCTGCCAGGTGCACCTGGAGCCACTTGCGCAGAGCCTCTCGGTCGTTGGCTGCGGTCTGGACGTCGGGAGGAGCGAGGACGGCATCGGTCAAAGAGCTGGCTCGTGGTAGCACGGCCGGCGGGAGCGTCGTCGGGATCACGCCGCTGCCGCCGTCGGCCCAGCCGTAGAGTTCGACACCGCCCGGTGTACGGCGTCAACGGCGTTTTCGGCGGCGACGGCGAGCAGCTGGTCGTCGACGTCTTCGACGTCGAGCTCTCCCGTCGACGTGTAGTACGTGGCGAGGCGGAACGGGGGAGCCCCGGCGCTCACCGTCTCGAGGAGACCGAGGAAGTGAAGCTCCGGGGAGTGCTCGGTCCTCCGTTCTCCTGAGCGCACGTCTACCAGGCAGACCGACGCTCGATTCCGCGCCGGCGCCCCGAGGGCGAGGTCGACCAGACCCGAGAGGAGGATGTGGCCGCCGGCAAGTGGTACGGAACGACGTTCGCTGGTCCTCGGGAGCCACGCGGGTGGGAGCGCTGGCCACGTGGCCACGAGGACTTCGGCGTGATCAACCACCTCCCCGATGAGTTTGGCCCGTTCGGCGGCACCGAGCCGAACCATGAACTCCGAAATTCGGGCGCCTCTTCCGTCGACCGCGAGTGCCGACATGGCATCGTCCATCGGATTGTCGATGCGGCCGCTGGTGACCACCTGCCGGAAGAGTGCACCGACCAGCGCGGCGCGTACGTACGGCGAGGTCACCTCACGGACACCAAGGGGGTCCACGTACTCCCGTTGCGACCATCGGCCGACCACCACTCGCTCTCCCGGTTCGCCTGCCGAACGGAGGGCCTCGGACGCTCCGTCTTCGAGCCACTCCCGCAAGCCGCCGGCCAGCCCTGGATCGACGATGGGCCGCTGCTCGATGTTTCCGCGCAGTCGACTCAGGAGATCCGCCCCGGCGCTCGTGCCCACCACGTGAAGGCCCTGCGCTTCCCGGCCTCGTCGAGCGGGCGAGGGGGGACACTGGACGGGCACGAGGGGACTCTGACATGGGGCTGTGACACCCTCAGCGTGCCTTAGCCTCTTGCTTTGATGCCCTCCCACTATCGGACCTCGGCCCTCCGGCCATGATCCTGGCGGCCAACGCGGCCTTCTTCGTTGTCTTCGGCGCCTTCGTTGTGGCCTTTGCGGTCCTGGCCGTCATCACCCTTCGCTGGGCGATCCGACGAGACCGGCAGGGACGTGAGGACTGGCTGCAGCGTCGCGAGCCCGGCCCCGAGATCTCGGACGGGCCGTCCCGCAACGGCAGGGCGTTGAACGGGACACGGAACTCCTCGCCGGAGGCGCCACGTTGAGCCCCACGACGGGCCGTGACCGGGGATGGTGGCGATCCCGATTCGGGCGCCCGCAGCCACGACAGCCGCAAGGGTGGACGGCCTTCGTGCTCAGTGGCGGCGGGAGCCGCGGGGCCGCACAGGTGGGCATGCTGGCGGAATTGGTTGACCGGGGCATCCGGGCCGATCGCGTGTACGGCGCCTCGGTCGGGGCCATCAACGGCTCTGCCTACTGCGGTGACCCCACCCCCGCCGGGATGAAGAAACTGGAGGACGTCTGGCGGAACCTGACCGGTGAGCTGGTCTTCCCGCGCAGCCGGGCGCACGGCCCGTGGACGTTCATCCAGCACCGCCAAGCGGTCCACGCCAACGCCGGACTGCGCCGCATCGTGTCCGAGGGGATCAGCTTCGACCGCCTGGAGGACGCGCCGATCCCCCTCGAGGTGGTCGCCGCCTCCTTGCACGACGGCCAGGAGCGCTGGTTGGTCGAAGGGCCCGCCGTGGAGGCGATCTTGGCCTCTGCGGCGATCCCCTCACTTCTCCCGCCGGTGTCGATCGACGGCGAGACACTGATCGACGGCGGCGTGGTCAACAACGTGCCGATCATGCGGCCGATCGCCGCCGGAGCCACCCGGCTTTACGTGCTCCTCTGCGGTCCAGTGCACTACACCCCGCCGGTCGCTGACCGGCCGCTCGAAGCCATGCTGAACGCCCTCTTTGTCGCCGTGCACTCCCGCTTGACCAGGGAGCTCACGATGATTCCGCACGGCGTCGAGGTGGCCATCTTCAGCATCCCGGAAGCCCGTAACGCCCCGTACTCGGACTTTTCCGGGTCGGGCGAGCTCATCGACCTGGGCCGGGCCACCGTGGCCTCAGTCCTCGACGGAACCGACCAGCCGCTCCTCCCTTAGCCCAGACCGGCGCGGCTGTCACCGCCGCCTGGTGGAATAGGGGGGTGGCTGGCTCCACCGACACCACGACCCGGAGAATCCTCACCGCCGGACCCGAGGACGGGATGCTCGACGGGTTCCACCCGGCGGTGCGTGCCTGGTTCGATGGACGGTTCCCGGCCGGACCGACGGCGCCCCAGACCGCGGCCTGGCCGGTCATCGCCGAAGGAAAGGACGTCCTCGTCGCCTCTCCGACGGGCACCGGCAAGACGCTGACCGGGTTCCTGGTCGCCATCGACGCCGCCTACCGCGCCCGGCAGGCGGGCGTGGCCTCAACCGGCGCCCCCGAGGTCGTCTACATCTCTCCGCTGCGAGCGTTGGCGGCTGATGTCCACGAGAACCTGCAGCTGCCGCTGGCCGGCATCCGCCAGGCGGCCAGCGACCTCGGACTCGACCCGCCCGACCTCACGGTGGCGGTTCGCACCGGCGACACGCCGCCGGCAGAGCGGGCGGCCATGCGCCGCCTGCCCCCCGACCTACTGGTGACCACGCCCGAGTCCCTCTACCTGTTGCTCACGGCGGCATCCTCCAGGGAGATGTTGCGCGGGGTCAGGACGGTCATCGTCGACGAGGTTCACACCCTGGCCCGGGACAAGCGCGGCGCACATCTCTCTCTGACCCTCGAGCGGCTGGAGCAGGTGGTGGCCGAAGGTGGTGGCCGGCTGCAGCGCATCGGCCTCTCGGCGACGCAGCGACCGCTGGAGGTCGTGGCCCGGCTGCTGGCAGGGTCGGGGGAGGGTCGGCCGCTCCCGACGATCGTCGACTGCGGCCACAGCCGCGACCTCGACGTGGCCATCGAGCTCCCATCTTCCGAGCTCGAGGCCGTCGCCAGCCACACCCAGTTCGCCGAGGTGTTGGACCGCATCGCCGAGCACGTCGAACACCACAGGACGACGCTCGTCTTCGTGAACACCCGCAAGCTGGCGGAGCGGGTCGCCCACCAGCTGGCCGAGCGCCTTGATCCTGACGGCGGAAGCGGTGACGTGGGACTTCAGGTCGCGGCGCACCACGGGAGCCTCTCGACCGCGCGGCGACGTCTGGTCGAAGCCCGTCTCCGGGCCGGTGAACTGCGAGCGCTGGTGGCCACCGCCTCGTTGGAGCTGGGCATCGACGTGGGTCCGGTCGAGCTGGTCTGCCAGATCGGGTCACCGCGGGCCATCGGCACGTTCCTCCAGCGGGTCGGACGGGCCAATCACCAGCTGGAGGGCCGCCCGGCCGGCCGCCTGTACCCCTTCACCCGCGACGAACTGGTGGAGTGCACCGCCCTCCTGGCCGGGGTGCGTGCCGGCCATCTCGACGCCGTGGAGCCGCCGGTGGCGCCGTTGGACGTCTTGGCGCAGCAGCTGGTGGCCGAGGTGGCGGCCGCCGGCGACTGCCGGGAGGACGACCTGTTCGAGATGGTCCGCCATGCCGCGCCCTACGCCGGGTTGGACCGGGCCACCTTTGACGAGGTCGTCGAGCTGGTTTCGTGGGGGATCGTCACCGGGAGAGGCCGTCGGGGCGCCTATTTGCATCGCGACGGGGTCAACGGACGGCTTCGACCGCGCCGCGGGGCGCGTCTGGCTGCACTGACCAGTGGCGGCGCCATCCCCGAGACTGGTGACTACCGGGTCGTTCTCGATCCTGATGGCGTGACCGTCGGTTCGGTCCACGAGGACTTCGCAGTTGAGGCGAACATCGGCGACGTCTTCCTCCTCGGCACGCATTCGTGGCGGGTGCGGCAGGTCGAGGTGGGGACGGTCCGGGTCCACGACGCGGGCGACGCCGCTCCGACCGTGCCGTTCTGGCTGGGTGAGGCGCCCTCCCGCACCGCCGAGCTTTCGGCCGAGGTGGGCGGGCTCCGGGCGGCCCTCGAGCCCTACCTCGAGTCCAACGACGGTGCTGGTGCCCGTCGAGAGGTGCGTGAACGGGCCGGAGTGAGCGAGGAGGTGAGCGACCAGGTGGTCGCGTACCTGGCCGCGGGACGAGCCGCGCTGGGAGTCCTACCGACCCGCGAGCGCCTTGTGGTCGAGCGGTTCTTCGACGAGAGCGAGGGCACGCAACTCGTTGTCCACTCCCCCTATGGCGGGCGGGTCAATCGCGCCCTGGGCCTCGCTCTGCGCAAGCGGTTCTGCGTGTCGTTCGATTTCGAGCTCCAGGCGGCCGCCGACGACGACACCGTGATCCTCTCCCTCGGACCCCAGCACAGCTTCCCGCTGCCGCAAGTGCCGAAGATGGTTAATAGCCGGACGGTGGTGGACGTGCTCACCCAAGCTGTACTGCCCCATCCGATGCTGGCGGCGCGCTGGCGGTGGAACTGCAACCGGGCCCTGGTGGTACCGCGCTCGCGGGGCGGCCAGCGGCGACCGATCCATCTCCAGCGGATGGACGCCGACGACCTGTTGGCCGCCGCCTGGCCGGCGTTGGCCGCCTGCCAGGAGAACGCGGAGGCCGGACCGATCCCGATCCCCGACCACGTGCTGGTGCGCCAGACCGTCGCCGACTGTCTCAGCGAGCCACTGGATGCCGCGGGCCTGGTCGACCTGGTGCGGGCGTTGGAGGAGGGTCGCGTCGAGGTCCACTTCGTCGAGTCGTCCGAACCCTCGGTGCTGGCCCACGGGATCCTGACCGGTCGGCCCTACACGTTCTTGGACGGAGCACCCCTCGAGGAGCGCCGCTCCCGTGCGGTGCCGCTCCGTCGCGGTCTTGGCGTGACGGGATCAAACGGCCTCCCGGTGGCGGTGGACGAGTTGGGCCCCCTCGACGGGCCCGCCGTGGCGGCCGTTCTGGACCAAGTGCGACCCCAGCCGCGCAGCGCGGACGAGCTCCACGACCTCCTCCTCTCGCTGGTGCGCTGCCGACCGGTGGCGTCCTGGCGTCAGTGGTTCGACCACCTGTCAGCCGAGGGGAGGGCGGTGGTGGTCGGCGCGGACTGGGCGGCGACCGAGCGCCTCGCCCTGGCCGAGGCCGCGCACGGTACCGACGCCGAGGCCGATCAGGCCGTGGCCGAGTGCCTGCGTGGCCACCTGGACGTGGCCGGACCGGTTGCCGTTGCCGACCTGGTGGCTGAGGCGCCGCTGCCCGCCGGCATCCCCCGGGGCGCGCCGCTGTCCGAAGCCCGCGCCCGGACCGGCCTCGCCCGGCTGGAAGCCGAGGGGTCGGCCATCGAGCTGCCCGACGGGCGGTGGTGCGCCCGCCACCTCCTGGTGCGCCTGCACGCCGCCAGCCGCTCCCGCCGCCGTCGGCTCGTCGAGCCGGCCAGCATCGCCCAGTACGTCCAGTTCCTCGTTCGATGGCAGCACCTGGCGCCCGAGAGTCGGCTCGAGGGTCGGTCGGGCGTGCTGGCCGTGGTCGAACAGTTGGCCGGGGTGGAGGTGGCGGCCGGGGACTGGGAGTCTCACGTCCTGGCGCCGAGGGTGGCGGGCTATGACCCGCGATGGCTCGACGAGCTCTGCCTGTCGGGGGAGGTGGCCTGGGGGCGGCTCACCCCGAGGCCAGAGGCCGTGCCCGACGCCGACGGCGTTGCCGAGCGGCGTGGGTCGTCGACGCCATCGCCGGCAACCCCGCTAGCGCTTGTGTTGCGCGAGGACCTCGGCTGGCAGATGACGGCGGTGCGGACCGGCGACGCCCCGCACGAGCCCACCGCCGGGGCGTCGGCCGACGTGCTCGGCGCCCTGCGCGGGCGCGGCGCCTGCTTCCGGTCCGAGCTGGCCGCGGTCGCCGGCCGTTTGCCGGTCGAGGTCGACGAGGGACTGTGGGACCTGGTCGCCCGCGGCCTGGTGACGGCGGACGCCTTCTCCGCCGTTCGTTCGCTGCTCTCGGCCCGCCAGCGATGGGGTGCCCGCCAACGGCGCGGGCCCGCCGGTCCTCGAGCGCTTGCCCGTCGGCGGGCGGCCGTCGGCACCGGACTTGGCGAGGGACGCTGGGCGCTCTTGCCCGACACGTCCGGGCCAGTTGCTCCGACAGTGGACGGGACGTCGGCCGAGGCCGAGGACGAGCTGGCCGAGGCGGTGGCCTGGCAGCTGCTGGCCCGGTGGGGCGTGGTGGCCTTCGAGTTGTGGTCTCGCGAGTCATACCGGCTTCCCTGGCGCCAGGTGGTCCGGGCGCTCCGCAGGTTGGAGGCCCGCGGGCTCGCCCTTGGGGGACGGTTCGTGGCTGGGCTGTCGGGAGAGCAGTACGCCGCTCCTGAGGCCGCCGCCCTACTGGCAAAGGTCCGGGCAGCCGCGGCCGACGGCGTCGTCATCACGGTGGCCGGCACCGATCCGCTGAACGTGACGGGCACGGTGGTACCCGGACCGCGGGTGCCCGCGGCGCGCCACCGCACGGTGACGTTCCGTGACGGCCTGGTGGTGGCCGGTGCGGACGCCGCCGGCCGCCACGCTGTCTAGCCCCGTGCGCGCGAGCGTGGCGGAGGCCGGACACGTCGACCTGAACGCCGACCTCGGCGAGACACCCGAACCACCGGAGGGCACCGCCGACGTCCTCGGGAGCACGGTCGAGCGGCTGCTCGGCCTGGTGACGACCACCCACATCGCTTGCGGCTTCCACGCCGGCGGCCCGAGGGTCATGCAGCGGACCGTGGCGGCGGCCGTGGCCGCCGGGGTCGTGGTGGGGGCGCACCCCTCCTACCCCGACCCAGAAGGGTTCGGACGACGGCCCATGGACCGGTCGGCCCAGCTGGTGGCCGACGACGTGGCCCGCCAGCTGGAGGCGCTCGGCTCGGCGGCGCTCGTCGAGGGGGCGCAGTTACGGTCGGTGAAGCCCCACGGCGCCCTCTACCACCGCCTCGCCACCGACGAGGAGTGCGCCGTGGCGGTGGCGGAGGCCTTGCGCGATCACGACCCCGACCTCGTGCTGGTGGTTCCGGCCGGGGCGCCGACCCGCGCCACGATCGCGGGGTGCGGCGTGTCCGTGGTGGCCGAGGGGTTCTGCGATCGCGCCTACCTGGCCGACGGGTCGCTGGCGCCGCGCTCGCAGCCGGGATCGGTGTTGGTCGACCCGACAGAGGCGGCCCAAAGAGCGATCGCCATGGCGCTTGGCCGCGGGGTGGAGGCGATCGACGGGAGCGCCGTCGTGCTCGACTGCGACACGCTGTGCGTGCACGGGGACGCGCCCGGCGCAGTCTCCATCGCTGACGCGGTGCGCCGGGCGCTGCTGGCGGCCGGGGTGTCGGTCGCCCCCTACGCCGCGTGAGGGTCGGTGCCGTGTCCGGTGCCGTGGCGGTGGGCGACCGGGGACTCCTGGTACCGGTGGAGGGACCCACCGAGGCCAGGGCGCTCGCCACAGCGGTGGCGGCCGCTCGGTGGCCAGGGGTCCTCGACGCCGTCGTGGGGATGCGTTCGGTGCTCATCACGGCCGAGCCCGGCCGAGTCACCCCGGCCGAGCTGATCGAGCGAGTGGCCGGTTTACGTACCTCCGAAGTGGTGGTGGCCGAGCCGCGGCTCCACCGCCTGCCCGTGGTGTTCGACGGCCCCGATCTCGAGGAGGTGTGCCGCCTGGCGGGGGTGTCGTCTGAGGAGGTGGCGGCCACCTTGGCGACGACGACCCTGGAGGTGGCCATGCTCGGCTTCTCGCCGGGGTTCGCCTACCTCACGGGCCTACCGAGGGAGCTGGCGGCCCTGCCACGCCGAGCGGAACCCCGGGCGTCGGTGCCCGCCGGGTCGGTGGCCCTGGCCGGTGGATTCGCGGCCGTCTACCCCCAGTCGACCCCGGGCGGGTGGCAGCTGGTCGGCCGCACGCCGGTGCAGCTCTTCGACCCGGTCACCCCGCCGTTTGCGCTTCTCCGGCCGGGCGACACGGTCCGGCTGGACCCCGTCCCCCCTGACGGATCGACCAGCCACTCGGTCGCCACCACCGGCGCGCCCTCCCGCCGCCCGCCGCTCCGGCCTCCCGACGGCGTCCTGGGTGCCCTCGTGGTCGAGGAGCCGGGCCTGCTCACGACGGTCCAGGACGCCGGCCGGCTCTCGCTGGCCCATCTCGGGGTCCCGGGCGGTGGACCGGCTGATCCCCTGTCCCAGGCCCTGGCCAACCGGCTCGTCGGGAACCCCTGGCACACCCCCGCCCTCGAGGTCACTGTGCGCGGGCCGGTGCTCCGTTGCCTCGCGCCTGTCCACGTGGCCGTGGTGGGAGGCGACACCCCCGTCTCCGTCGACGGCCGTGAGGTCGGCACCGGCCACGTCGTGCCCCTGGCGGTCGGTCAGCGGTTGACGGTGGGGCCGGTGCGCCATGGCGTGCGGTGCGCGCTGGCGGTCGCCGGTGGGCTGGCCGTCACCTCCGTGCTCGGCAGTAGCTCGACCGACGTGCTGTCGTGGCTCGGCCCCGGGCCCCTGATCAACGGCGACATGCTCGGCGTCGTCGGGCCGCTCAGGCCGATGGCCGACCGGTTGGCTCCCGACGCGCCGGGCGACCTGGCCGGCCGAGGCCGTCGACGAGTGCTGCGGGTGTTGCCCGGCCCGCACCCGGCATGGTTCCCCGCCGACGTGTTGGCCCGCCTGGCCGCGGCACCGTTCGTGGTGGGCACCTCGAGCGACCGAGTCGGGCTGCGCCTCGTGCCCTCGAGTGGCGCCACCATCGAACGCGTCGCCGGCGAGCTCGACTCCCAGGGCGTGGTGACCGGCGCCATCCAGGTGCCGCCCGACGGTCGGCCGGTCGTGCTCGGCCCGGACCACGCCACGGTCGGGGGTTACCCGGTTGCGGCGGTGGTGGCCGCCTGCGACGGGTGGCTCCTCGGGCAGTGCGGGCCCGGCGACGAAGTCGAACTCCTTCCGGTGACGGCGGACGAGGCCGCCGCCGCGTTTGTCACCCTTCGGGAGGCGTGTCGGTCGGCAACGATAGGCCGCTATCCGTCGGTCCCGGCCTGAGCCGCCGGGCCTCCGGCGGCGGCCAGGCGACGACGGTCCCGTGAGAGATCTGCGCACTCTTGGCAGACGTCCTCGGGCACGACGCCCAGTCGCATGAGCAGAGAGAAGACCCGGCACCCGAGGCAGAGCCCAAAGGCCGCCTCCAGGAAGGCTGCCGCAGCCAGGAGCCCGAGGGCACACGCTGCGGGGACCCAACCGACAACGGCCCACAGGATCACGGCACACGTGGTCAAGGCGGCACCGATCCCCTGAGCGAACCGCTTGGGCGGACCGGGCGTGGGACGCCACGGCAGGTGGAGGCCGGGAACCACCACGCGCGTGGCCAGCTGTCCAAGCGGGCTGAGGGTCGGGCCCGTCAGCACGCGTGCCCAGAAGCCGAACGTGAGGGGCACGAGCATCCACGGTTGCCTCAGGGCAAGGGCGACGATCGCCATGACCAGTACGCCGGCGGCCACCGTCCGGGCCGCCGACTCGTTGACCGGGTCGGGGAAGGAGAACAGCGAGTCCCGGCGTCCTATCACGCTTATAGCGTATCGGCTTTGTCAGGAATTGCGCGGGCCAGGTGGGCGCCGTTCAGCTCACGGCCAGCTTCACGGCCGTGGCCACCCCGATGGCCACCACGATCACCCGCAGCGCTGGAGCGGGCAAGCGGCGGGCCATGTGGGCGCCGACCCAGCCACCCACCAGGCTTCCCACGGCGAGCATGGCGACCGCGCCCCAGGCCAGCTCGGCCCGCGCCACGAAGACGAGCGCGGCGATCCCGTTGACCAGCACCGACAGGATCGTGCGTAACGCACTGGTGCGGGCCAGGTCGTCGGGGAGGGCGAGACCGAGCACCGCCAAGAGCATGATCCCCATGGCTGCCCCGAAGTAGCCGCCGTAGACGGAGGTGAGGAAGGTCCCACCGAAGAGGAGGACCCGTCGGGTGCGATGGTCGTGGGCACCGGGACCGAAGGCCCGCAGGAGCAACGGCTGGACGGCGAACAGCACCGCGGCGAAGAGCACCAGCCACGGCGCCAGGTTGGCGAACTGGGCAGAGGGGGTGGTGAGGAGGAGCGCCGCCCCGGTCACGGCCCCGAGCCCGGCCGCCGGTGCCAGCACCCGCACCAGGGAACGCTGGTCGACGATCTCGTGACGGAAGCCCGCCGTTCCGCCGAGGTAGCCCGGCCAGATCCCGACCGTGGTGGTGACGTTGGCGGTGAGGGCGGGGTACCCCATGGCGAGCAGCGTGGGAAAGGCGATGAGGGTCCCGCCGCCGGCCACCCCGTTGAAAATGCCGGCCGCCACCCCGGCCAGCACCAGCAGGAGGTCCCGCCCGGCGGTGAGCGGGGGGACGGCCGCCCACAGCGCTGCGCCGGTCATGCCGGGAGACTGTACGACCGCAGGCCCTCGTTACCGCAGCCCAGTTGCCTCGAGACAACGGCCGCTGGCGTGTGGCGCAAGGTAACCGCAGACGTCGATCAGCCGGTCACGCCGCCGGCGTGATGTCGTAGGGTACGCAGGTGCACCACCGCCGGACCGAACGGTAGAGAGGGCGACCGGGTGGTTCGGCTCACCTGCCTCCTGCGGCGCAAGCCCGGGATCACGCCGGCCGAATTCCACCAACATTGGCGCGACGTCCATGGCCCGCTCGTCGCCTCCACCCGCAGCGGTAGTCATGTCGTGCGCTACGAGCAGCATCCCCGCCCGCTCGACGACTATCAGGGTGACGATGACCCCGGCTACGACGGAGTGACCGTGCAGTGGTTCGCCTCGATGGACGACTACCAGGCGCACATGTCCGAGCCCGACTTCGCCACGGTCTGGGACGACATCGGGAACTTCCTCGACCGTGACCGGCTCGAGTTCGTGGTGACCGAGCACCCGCGCCTGGTCATGGGCGACGAGGGGCCCTCACCCTTCGCCTGACTCAGCCACGGGGAAGCCCCACGCCTGGTCGGGCCAGGCGGCGAGCGCCGCGGCCGCCGGAGCGGGCGGTGCCAGCTCGGGCACCCGCACCCCGGGCTGCGCGGCCGGCACAATGAGAGGCTCGACCGGAGCAGGGAGGTCTGCGGAAGCCGCCGACGCGACACCGTCGGCCGTCCCGTTGCCCACGAGGGCAACGTCAAGTGCAGGCGGCGCGGCGAGCACCCGTGGCGGCTCGGGGAGCGACGCCAGGGCGTCGGCGCGACGCACCGACATGTAGTCGGCCAGGGTGCGCCATCCCTTTCCCTTCAAAAGCTCGAGGCGAGGTTCCATGCCGCGCAGCAATCGCTGGGAGTCGGCCCGGTAGTGCTCGGCCACCGCGCCCATCGTGAAGACGGTCCGCGGCGGCAGGCCCTCGGCCCCGTCGCCGGCGGGCGCGGCGGTGGCGAGCGACAGCAACCGGCGCGTGGCTACTTCGGCGTCCTGCATGAGTCCGAGGGCGTCCTGCAGCTTGGCCAGCCGTCGGGTGAACCGCTCGGTGCGCCCTCCGTAGATGCCGGAGGTGAACTCGAGCGAGTAGCGCAGCCGCTTGCAGCGGATCCGCAGGCGGTGGTAGTCGGCGGCTTCGCCGGTTCTCCTGGCCCGGCGTGCCGCCTTCGTCACCGCGCGGTGCCGCGAGCTCACGAGGTCGGGGAGGGCGATGGCCGCCGGTTGCCGGGCGGCGAGTGGTCGTCCCCGGGGGCTGGCCCGGACCAGAGACGTGAGGCCGGCGGCCAGCCGTTCCCACCGTGGTGAGTCGAGAGCGTCCAGGAGGTCGCGCCGAGCCACCTTGCGTTGGGCTGTGAGGAGGAGGCGGAGGTCGACCAGGGGGGAGCCGTCCGCTCCGTCGACCACGACCCACCGCTCCATGTCGTCGAGCCGCTCGATCTGCACGTCGAGGTCGCGCACCCCGCCGAGAACGTCGGCCAGCCAGCTCAGCTCGGTTCGCAGCGTCTTGGATCGGATCGGAAGGATCTCGCCAAAAAAGTCGATGGCCGCCCGAAGTCGCCGGGTCGCAACCCGCATGTCGTGCAGCTCCTCGATGTCTTCGCCGAGACGCGTCCCGGGCTCCCGAGCCAGCAGCACAGCGAGGTTGCGCCGGATGACGGCGTACGCGAGGTCGCCCAGCGACGAGGAGGGCGTCACCTCGGTCGACCCGAGGTCGGGCGGTTCGGGGACCTGGATCCCCAGGGCGAGGAGGCCGGCCTCGAACTTGGACAGGGTGGCGGGCTGGAGGCCACAGGCGCGCCGCAGGTCGTCGACGACGGGCGACAGGTCCTCGGCCCACTCGGGCCGCACCTCGACCTCGACCCGGCGGAGCCGGACGGGTTGCTGGGCCGGGCCCACGGTGATGACGGTCTCGTCGAGGGCCACCTCGGCGACCTCCTCGCCCGCCATGCGCAGCGAGAACGGTCGGCGCCGGGTCCGCACCTCGAGCACCTGGCGGAAGGGGCGGCGCCCGGCCACGGCCGAGATGCGCCGACCCACCGGCCCTTCGGTTCCGAGGGCATCCAGGCCGCCTTCGGGCAGCGGCTCGGTCACTTCCAGCCGGTGGCGCAAGCCGCCCGGCTCGCTCGGGGCCGTGTCCTTCAAGGTGGCCTCGTCGCGTCGGCCGCGCTGGCGCGTCCGGAGTACGAAACCGGCCCGCACAATGCGCCAGTCGTCGGTGTCGAGGTAGCGGTCGACCAGGCGCCGTGGCGGCTTGGCCAGGGCGGTCGGGGCGGGCGGTGCCCCCTCCCCGCCCGACTGCATCGGGAGGGCGGCCAGCCACCGCTCGACCGGTCGCAGGTCGAGCGCGTCGAACTGCCACTCGATCTCGATGTCGTCGGTCTCGACGTGATTGGTCCCAGGGCCCACCATGGCCGAAGGCTACCGCCGGTCGACCGGCGGAGGTCTGGGGGAAACCGAGGATCGCGGCCCCGGAGCGGGTCGGCGGCCTCCCGATGATGCATGCCACGCTTGGAACAGTGCCCCCGGTAGTGTGAATTTCGTGGCAACCGTGCCTGCGATGGCTCTTGAGACCCGGCCGCAGCACGGTGACGTCGTCTGCGCCGCGGGAGGGATCGTCGTGCGCCGGTCGGTGGACGGCTGGCCGGAGATCGCGGTGGTGCACCGCCCCGCCCGCGCCGATTGGTCCTTCCCCAAGGGAAAGGTTGAGCCGGGCGAGGAGTTTGAAGACTGCGCCTTGCGCGAGGTGTTCGAGGAGACCGGGATGCTCTGCCGGCTCGGCCGGTTCATCGGCCACACCGAGTACCGGGACCGCAAGGACCGCCCCAAGGTGGTGGCGTACTGGGAAATGGAACCGGTCTCGGGGGAGTTCCGGGTGAACGAAGAGGTGGACGAGGTGCGCTGGGTCGACATCGGCACGGCCGAGCGACTCCTCTCCTACGAGCGCGACTGCGAGCTGCTCATGGTCCTGGTCGCGGCGGACGAGCCGGCGACGTCGGTTCTCTGAGAGCCCGACCGGCGATCCTCACGCAGGCGGCACCAACTGCCGCCAGGTGTCCTAACTGTGCGAGTTCGCTGTCGCCCCCACCGCGTCCTCCTCGTCGGCCGCCTCGACCTCCTGACGGCTGATCCCCAAGAGGAAGAGGATGGCGTCGAGATACGGGACGTTGAGCGACGTGTCGGCGGCCCCCCGCACCAGCGGCTTGGCGTTGAAGGCGATGCCGAGGCCGGCGACCGCCAGCATGTCGAGGTCGTTGGCCCCGTCGCCCACGGCGATGGTCCGCGAGAGGGGGACGCCGGACTCGGCGGCGAAGCGGGTCAGGGCCGACGCCTTGCCGGCCCGGTCGACCATCGGCCCCACCAGGCGACCGGTCAGCCGCCCCTCGGACACCTCGAGCGTGTTGGCCGCCACCAGGTCGATCCCCAGGCCGGCGGCGATCGGTTCGATCACTTGGACGAACCCCCCGCTCACCACGGCCGTCACATAGCCCAGCCGCTTGAGGGTCCGCACCAGGGTCCGGGCGCCTGGAGCCAGTTCGAGCTCGGCGGCCACCTCTCCCAGCACCGAGGCGTCGGTCCCGGCCAAGAGCTCGAGCCGGCGGGTGAGGGAGTCACCGAAGTCGATCTCGCCGGCCATGGCCGCCGCGGTCACCGCGGCCACCCGCTCGGCGCAGCCCGCCCGCTGGGCCAGCTGATCGATGACCTCCCCCTGGAGCAGCGTCGAGTCCGCGTCCAGCACGATCAGGTGCTTGGCCCTTCGGTGGAGCCCGACTCGCTGGACGGCCACGTCGACCCGGAGCCGGGCGGCCTCGGCCCCGAGCTCCTGGCGCAGGCGCACGGGATCGGCGCCCGAGACCACCAGCTCGTAGGAGGTGACCGGGTAGGTGGACAAGCGGACGATCCGGTCGACGTTCCCCTGGCAGTCGGCGATCTGCGCGCAGAGGGCTCCCATGGCGGCGGGGCCCAAGGTGGGTGCCAACACCGTGACCAGCTGCTGCGCGGCCTCCGAGCGGTCGTCCCCGTTTGCCGGACGGTCGGCGCTGAGCGGGACGACGGCGACGGTCAGGTCGTCGCCGTGGTCCGCCAGGACGCCGGCCAACGAGCGGTGCAGCCCGGCGGGGTCGAGGGACGGGCCTCCCACCTCCAGGCAGAGGAGCAGGCGGCCGTGGACCTGTACCTGCTCGGCGTCGACGAGATCGAGACCGGTCTCGCCCAGGCGGGTGAAAACGCGCGCGGCAACGCCGGGGCGGTCCTTGCCGGTGACGGTGACGAGCGCGGACTGGTTGGCGGACATGTGGCGCCCACCGTATTGGAACGGCTCTCACCGGGTCATCCCGGGTCGGGTCAGGCGTACCTGTTCCTGGCCTTCGAGGCGAGCGAGCCCAGGACGCCGATGGCGGCGACGCCGATGGCCACCCAGGCCACCCAGGTCACCGAGGCGGCCGGCGATCCCGCCGGCACGGTGGGGGTGCGCAGGACGGCGGTCAGGATCCACACGCCGAGCTGTGCCACGACGGCTACCCGGAGGATCACGAAGACGGTGACGGCGCCCGAAGCGGCGACCGGTAGGAAGGCGTCGATGACACCGGCCACGACGCACAGACCGGCGAGGATGGGGATGGCGACCCGCCACGAGCCCATGGCCGAGGCCACGACGGTGAGTGTCGCGTGGACGTGCCGCCCCGATCGGGTCACCCCGTCGAGCGCGTAGTAGGTGAGGAGGCACGCCGGCAGGAGGAGGACGCTGGCACCGCTCACGAAGATCCCGCGGCCGTCCATGTGCTCGAGCAGCCGCGTTCGAGCGGAGTCGGCCGATCGTTGCCGACGGGAGGTGACGGCCATGGCGTCCTGGTCCCGGAAGACGTCTGTGCCCCAGAGGTCGGGGCGGTAGGAGGCGGGGCGGACGGGAGACGCCGGGCTCGGACCGGGGCGGGTGTGGGACTGCGGGTCGTGAAACTCCGGTACGGGGGGCGGTGGTTGTCCGGGCGGACCCGACCCACCAGGTGGTGCTGGCCCCCCAGGGCTCGATCCCGTGGTGTCGATCCGACCCACCTCCCCATCGTCCGAGGGCCCGGGTCTCCTTGGGCTGTCCTATCCCCGACGAGCGACAGCTCGAGCGTACTCCCGTGCCCTGGCCAGTCGGAGGGCGTCGGCCACCGCGGAGCGGGCATCCGCGGCCATCACCACGCCCCGCCCATCAGTTCCCCGTCGGGCCGTTTCCCTGCTGGTTCCCGACCGGCGCGGGGCGCTGGTCAACCCACCCGCGCTCGGGCAGCCACCGTCGGACGATCCGCGCTGGGACGCCGGCCACCACGCAGTGGCTCGGGATCTCGCCGCGTACCACCGCCCCCGCGGCCACCACGACGTGCTCGCCGATGGTGGTCCCGGGGAGCACGACGGCGTTGGCCCCGAGCCAGCTGCCCGACCCGATGCGCACCGCGGCCTCCACCGGCCACTGCCGGCCGATGGGTTGGTCAGGGTCAACGTAGGAATGGTTCTGGTCGGTGATGTAGACGTACGGGCCGGTCTGGATGTCGTCGCCGATCTCGATGCTCCAGTGGCCGACGATGTGGCTGCCCCGCCCGATGACGCACCGGTCACCGATGCGCACCACGGGGTCAGAGGCCATCTCCTGGCCGGGCGCCATGCCGGCCGTGAGGCAGGCATAAGGGCCGATCATCGTCCCCTCGCCGATCCTGATGTACTGCTCGTTGTAGGTGGCGCCCTGGGGGAAGGCGAGCACGCTCCCCTTGCCAAAGGCCCCGAACCGCCGCCCTTTGGTGTCGTCGGGGCCGACCGCACCGACCTCGCACGCCCAGTCCCAGGCCGCGTGGACCACCCCCGCAGCCAGGCGGCGAACCGTCGGGGGGAGGGTCCGGGCTCGATGCACGGGCCGACGATACCCGTGTAACCAGGGGCCGGGGCCTGGGGGGCCAGGCGTGGAAGTACCCTAAAGGGATGCCCGGGGGGCCCATGTCGGGCGGCGACGGGAGACCGACCGAGCCAGAGAATCGAGCCCGCATCGGTCGCCGACAGCTGCTCAAGGGTGCCGCCGCGGGCGTGGCCGGGGCGGCGGCCATGGCCATGGTGCCTGCCGCCGCCGCCAAGGGGCGCCCCCGCCGCACCCATGATGGCGGCGAGTGGCGGGCCGGTAGGGCTCCCCGGCCCGCCGTGTCCGACGTCTCCCTGGCCAGCGGGGTTGTCATCCCGGTTGCCCGGTGGCTGCAGCTGGAAAACGAGAAGCCGGGCACCATCGACTGGGTGGTCACCGGCGTCCAGACGCCCCACGCCATCGAGGGCTTTGCCAGCCAGGTGAGTGCCAAGGCCGGCGACGACGTCACCCTCTTCGTCAACACGACCGCGGCCTCGGTCTCGTTCCAGGCCTTCCGGATGGGCTACTACCAAGGCTTAGGGGGTCGGCTGATCTACCAGAGCCATGATGTGGCTGGACAGTCCCAGGCCCCTTCGACGCTGACTCCGGGCGTGAACACCGTGAGTTGCCAGTGGAAGCCGACGCTGACCTTCCGGGTCGACGACGCTTGGCCCCCGGGCTGTTACCTGCTCAAGATCCAGGGGAACGGCGGGGAGCAGCAGTATGTGCCGCTCACCGTCCGCGACGACGCCAGCACGTCGGCCTTCGTCATCCAGAACTCGGTGACGACCTGGCAGGCCTACAACCTCTGGGACGGCTACAGCCTCTACTACGGCAAGACGGGCACCGGGCAGAACTTCGCAAACCGGTCGCGCATCGTCTCCTTCGACCGCCCCTACCCCCAGACATGGGCTCAGGGGTCGGCCGATTTCCTGGGCAACGAGTTTCCGCTCCTGTACCACCTCGAATCCCTGGGGGCCGACCTCACCTACTGGACGGACGTCGACCTCCATCGCCGCCCGCAGCTCCTGGTCAACCACCAGTGCCTGTTCAGCCTGGGCCACGACGAGTACTGGTCGCTCTCCATGCGCAACGCGGCACTGGCGGCGCTCGCCAAGGGCACCAATTTCGCCTTCTTGGGGGCGAACGCCTGCTATCGGCAGATCAGGTTGGAGGCGTCGCCGGTGGGTCCGGTCCGCCATCAGGTCTGCTACAAGAGCGCCACAGAGGACCCCATGAAGGGAGTGGACGACGCCGTCGTCACCTCGACCAGCTGGCAGTCCGCTCCGACCACATGGCCCGAGAGCAACCTCATCGGGAGCATGTACCAGTCGGTGCGAGCCAACGACGACCTGGTCATTACCGACGCCTCGTCGTGGGTGTTCGACGGCTGTGGGTTGAGTGACGGGCAGCATCTGCCCGGTGTCGTGCAGGGGGAGTACGACCGCTACGTGCCCACCCTCCCCGGCCCCCGCAACGTCGACGTCCTCGGGCACTCTCCGGTTGCCGGTCAGGGCAACTGGTCAGACCTCACGTACTACACCCACCCCGGTGGCGGCGGCGTGCTGGCCATGGGCATGGCGTCGTTCGTGAACAAGCTGTCCAACACGACGGCCTTCCCCTCGAACGTCGTCCCCGCCGCCATTCCCGGGGTGACCGACGTCCTGCTGCGCGCCATGGAGAACGTCTACGGAACGTTTGGCGCCGGTCCGGCCTCAGCGTCACAACCTTCGAGCGGTAACTGGACGGCGATCTATCAGGGTTCGGCAGCCTCGGCACCCTCGGCCAAGCCCACACACGCCGCCTGACCAGCCGGTCCTGAGCATCCCCCACCCCGACTCCCCCGAAGCCAAGAATTCCTCGCATGCATCACCCTCGCCCGACGACCGCCCGCCACCGGGCACCCCGCCCCAGACGTCTTCGCTACGCACCCTTGGGCGCAGCGGCCGCAGCCCTGATCCTCGCTGGTTGCAACTCGACCCCAGCCTTGAAACACTCGGCTCCCCCGAGCACCACGACGAGCACGACCAGCGCCCACGTCGCCGCGGAGCCAACCGCACTCTGCCCGCTGACCGGATCCCCGGTTCTCGGCGGCGGTGCGGTGCCGCAGCGCCCGGCGCTGGCGGTCAAGGTCACAAACTACGTAGGGGGGAGGCCCCAGACCGGCCTCAACAAGGCCGACGTCGTCTTCGAAGAGCCGGTTGAGGGGGGTATCACCCGCTACGCCGCGGTCTTCCAGTGCCAAGGTGCGAGCCAGGTCGGCCCCATTCGCTCCGCCCGCAATATCGACATCGGGATCTTGGGGCAGTTCGGCACGCCGCTCCTGGCGCATGTCGGAGGGATCCAACCCGTGATCGACAACATCGACGCGTCACCGATCGTCAACGTGGACGTGGGTGCGCACGGCACAGTGGCGCAACACATTCCGGGGCGGGTCGCCCCCTACGACACCTACGCCTCCACCACAGCGCTGTGGGGACTCGAGCCGTCCGACAACACGGTCCCGGCCCCGATCTTCACCTACTCGGACACCCCACCCAGTGGCCCGGGCGTTTCGCCGGTCTCGTCGGTGGCGATCCCGTTTTCGAGCAACTCGACAGTGGTGTGGCGCTACGCGCCCAAGATCCACGCCTTCCAGCGCTTCTACGGGGCGACGCCCGACGACCTCAGCACAGGGACCCAGGAGACCGCAGCCAACGTGGTGGTCCAGTTCGTGCCGGTCACCTACGGCCCGTGGGCCGAGAATGAAGCGGGTGGCCTGGAGGTGCAAGCGAACCTCTACGACGACGCCAGCGGCCCCGCGCTCATCTTCCGCGGGGGCGAGGAGATGTCCGGGAGCTGGGCCCGGTCGTCGCTCGGTCAGCCGACGCAATTCACCACTTCAAGCGGTCAGCCCGTCTCGCTGCAGCCCGGCCAGACCTGGGTCGAGCTGGTGCCCAACACGGTGACGGTGACCGGGACGCCCTGACGGGCCGGGAGCGCTGAGCTCGGTCAGTCCAGCGAGATCGGGAGGTCGTCGGGGTCGTTGCCGGTCGGGGACTCGGCAGCCGGCTCCTCGGTGGGTGCGAGGTGGAGCCGGACCCGCTCGTCGATCTCGGCCATTAGCTGGGGGTTCTCCCCGAGGAACGTCTTCACGTTCTCACGGCCCTGTCCGAGCTGCTCGCCCTCGTAGGTGAACCAGGCGCCCGACTTCTTGATGAAGCCGAGGTCGACGGCCACGTCCAGCAAGGAGCCCTCGCGACTGATCCCGACGCCGTACATGATGTCGAACTCCGCCTGCTGGAACGGGCGGGCGCACTTGTTCTTCACCACCTTGACTCTGGTGCGGCTGCCGATCATCTCGGCGCCATCCTTGATGGTCTCGATGCGGCGGATGTCGAGCCGGACCGACGAGTAGAACTTGAGGGCCCGCCCCCCCGGGGTGGTCTCAGGTGAGCCGTACATGACGCCGATTTTTTCGCGCAACTGGTTGATGAAGATGGCGATGGTGTCCGACTTGTTGAGGGTGCCGGTCAGCTTGCGGAGG
>Ga0265327_10000475_pt1 | contig 70831 bp, 76 predicted proteins | sample 41621metaG_FD_202089 | JGI IMG/M metagenome (GOLD analysis project Ga0265327, IMG submission 202089) | Rhizosphere microbial communities from Carex aquatilis grown in University of Washington, Seatle, WA, United States - 4-16-21 metaG | ecosystem: Host-associated > Plants > Roots > Rhizosphere...
AAGATTCTGCGTCAGTTGGCGCTTTTGTGCGCCCGTTTCGGACTCAGCCTTCGTCAGTTGCTGGCCGGCTATCAGCCCACCATGCAATTGACTGGCTGAGAAAATGGGGTTTTTCAGGGACGACTAACTAAATCCTGAGTCTTCTGCAGGAAGGAAAGAATCGGTAAAGCCCCCTTTTTACTCCACCGTGACAGATTTGGCCAAATTACGAGGCTTGTCCACATCCGTCCCCTTGAGCAAGGCAGCATGGTAGGCCAGCAACTGCACCGGGATAGTGTGTACGATGGGGGAAAGGACACCGGCGTGGCGCGGGGTGCGGATCACGTGTACGCCCTCGCTGGCGTTGAAATGGCTGTCGAGGTCGGCGAACACAAACAATTCGCCACCGCGGGCGCGCACTTCCTGCATGTTGGATTTGACCTTTTCCAGCAGCGCATCGTTGGGCGCAATCACCACCACCGGCATATTGCTGTCCACCAGCGCCAGCGGGCCATGCTTGAGCTCGCCGGCGGGATAGGCCTCGGCGTGGATGTAGGAAATTTCCTTGAGCTTGAGCGCGCCCTCCAGGGCGATGGGGTAATGCACGCCGCGTCCCAGGAACAGCGCGTGTTGCTTGTCGGCAAACGCCTTGGCCCACTCGCAGATTTGCGGTTCCAGGTTGAGCGCGTATTGCACGCTACCCGGCAGATGGCGTAACGCCTCCAGGTAGTCTTGTTCCTGTTCTCGGGTGAGCATGCCGCGTTGCTTGGCCAGCGTTGCCGCCAGGATGAACAGGGCGATGAGCTGGGTGGTAAACGCCTTGGTGGAAGCGACGCCGATCTCGGCGCCGGCGCGGGTATACAGCACCAGCCGTGAAGCCCGTGGAATGGCGCTCTCCGGCACATTGCAGATGGATAGTGTGAGTTCCTGCCCAAGCGATTTGGCGTGCTTGAGCGCTTCCATGGTATCCAGCGTCTCACCCGACTGGGAAATGGTCACTATCAACTGTTTGGGATTGGGTACCGAGCTGCGGTAGCGGTATTCGCTGGCGATCTCCACCGTGGTAGGCAGGCGCGCGATGCTTTCCAGCCAGTATTTGGCGGTGAGGCCGGCATAGTAGCTGGTACCGGCGGCCAGGATCAGAATGCTGTCCACCTGCGCGAACACCGCTGCCGCATCATCCCCAAACAAGGCGGTGCCAAAGCTGGCGTCGTCTATCACCGCCTCGATGGTATCGGTCAGCGCGCGCGGCTGTTCGTGGATTTCCTTCTGCATGAAGTGGGTGTAAGGACCCAGTTCCAGCGAGGCCAGCGATACGCTGCTGACATGCACGCGGCGTTCCACCGGGTTGCCGTTGTGCTCAAGCACTTTCACTACATTGGTGTGGAGATCGGCAACATCGCCATCTTCCAGGTAGATCACCCGGCGCGTCACCGACAGCACGGCAGAAACATCGGAAGCGATGAAGTTTTCGTTCTCGCCCAGTCCAATCAACAACGGGCAGCCCATGCGCGCGCATACCAGGCGCTGCGGCTCTGCCAGCGCTACCACGCCGATGGCATAAGCGCCGACCAACTCCCGCACCGCCTGGCGCGTGGCGTCAAACAAACCGTTGCCCTGCTGGGTGTAATAATGGATCAGGTGGGCAATAACTTCGGTGTCGGTTTGCGATTCAAATTCATAACCTAGCGCTTTCAGTCGGTTGCGCTGCTCTTCGTGGTTTTCGATGATGCCGTTGTGCACCACCGCGATTTCGTCGCCGGACACATGTGGGTGGGCGTTGGATTCGGTGACGCCGCCATGCGTGGCCCAGCGCGTATGGCCGATGCCGAGGTAGCCGTCGAGGTTTTCCGCCTTGGCTTTCTGCTCCATTTCGGCCACGCGGCCGACGGCACGCACGCGCTTAATAGCGCCATCGTCCAGCACAGCAATGCCGGCCGAATCGTAGCCACGATACTCCAAGCGGCTTAAGCCTTCAATCAAGATGGGGACGACGTTTCTTCGGGCGATTGCCCCGACAATTCCACACATCTACTTGGCTTTCTTCTCTGGCCGCTTCCAGCCCGCTATCGTTACTTGCCTGGATCGCGACAAGGTCAGTGTATCGGCCGGTGCATCCTTGGTAATGGTGGAGCCAGCGCCTATAGTGGCACCGGCCGCTACCGTCACCGGTGCCACCAGTTGGGTATCCGAGCCGATAAAGGCACCGTCGCCGATGATGGTACGGTGCTTATTGACGCCGTCGTAGTTGCAGGTGATGGTACCGGCGCCGATATTGACCTGCTTGCCCACCGTGCTGTCGCCGACATAGCTCAAGTGGTTGATCTTGCTACCAACATCCACGCGGCTGTTCTTGATTTCGACAAAGTTGCCGATATGGGTACCTGCCATCAGCTCGGTGCCTGGCCGCAAACGCGCATAAGGTCCGATATGACTGTTTTCACCCACACGGGCACTGTCAATGTGGCTGTAGGCGGCAATGATGCTGCCCTCGCCTAGCGTGGCGTCCTTGATGACGCAGTAAGGGCCAATATGCACGTTGTCACCAATTTCCACCTGACCCTCGAACACACAGCCAACGTCGATCTCCACGTCGCGTCCAGTACTCAGCGCCCCACGCACGTCCAGCCGTTCCGGGTCACGTAGCGTAACTCCAGCCTGCATCAGGCCGGCCGCGCGGCGACGCTGATAAACCCGCTCCACCGCCGCCAAATCCAGCTTGGAATTAATGCCGGTGACTTCCCATTCATCCCGCACCAGTTCGCTTGCTACTTTCGCCCCTTGCTCTACCGCCATGCCGACAATGTCGGTCAGGTAATATTCGCCTTGTGCGTTGTTGTTGTCGAGCCGATCCAACCAATCCCGTAGCAGTGCGGTCGGCATCGCCATGATGCCGCTGTTGACCTCCTTGACGGTGCGCTGCTCCGGCGTTGCATCCTTTTCTTCCACAATGGCCTGCACGTGGCCATCGAAGCTGCGCAGAATGCGGCCATAGCCGGTCGGCTCGGGTTTTTCCAGGGTTAACAACACCAAGCCTTGTTCGGCTTTCTTGAGCAAGCTACGGCAGGTATCGGCACCGATTAAAGGAACATCGCCCAGCAGGATCAGCGTCACGCCACCCGGCAACAGCTGTGGCAGCGCTTGTTGCACGGCGTGGCCGGTGCCCAGTTGTTGCGCCTGCTCGACCCAGACAATGCCCGGATCACTAATCGCTTGGCGCACGGTTTCGCCACCATAGCCATAGACCACCGTGATGCGCTCAGCCTGCAGCTGTTGCGCGCAGGCGATCACATGGGCAAGCAGCGGCCGGCCGGCGATTTGGTGCAGCACCTTGGGCAAGCTGGAAACCATACGCTTACCCTTGCCGGCGGCAAGAATCACGACATTGAGTTTGTTAAGTTGCATGGGGTTGTAGCCTGTCTCGGCGAAACGGCCTCAAGTATAAAACAAAAGGCGGCCTTTCGACCGCCTTCAAGTTTTGCCTTAGGGTAGCAAACTTAATGCTGCGCGCCGCCCTTGCGCAATTTTTGAATTGCGCGCAACTGTGCCGTGGCTTCGATCAGCTCACCTTGCGCCTTGGCGTAATCAATTTTCGCAGTCTTGTCGCGCATGGCCTCTTCCGCCTTGCGCTTGGATTCCAGCGCCTGAGCTTCGTCCAGGTCGTGACCACGCACGGCAGTGTCCGCCAAGACCGTAATCACACCGGGCTGCACTTCCAGAATGCCGCCTGAAACATAGATCAGCGTTTCTTCCTCTACATCCGGCAGCTTGACGCGCACCGCCCCCGGCTTGATGGTAGTAATCATCGGGGCATGGAACGGGTAAATGCCGACTTCGCCCATCACCGCCGGGGCGATGACGAATTCTGCCAGCCCAGAGAAGATGGACGCTTCCACACTTACCACGTCCAGATGAATAGTCATTGCCATTGTTTTTCCGCCTTCCGGTGATTACAGCGTCTTGGCTTTTTCCACGGCTTCTTCGATGCTGCCGACCATGTAGAAGGCCTGTTCCGGCAGGTGGTCGTATTCACCAGCGACAATCGCCTTGAAGCCCTTGATGGTGTCCTTCAGCGTCACGTACTTACCCGGGGAACCGGTGAACACTTCCGCCACGTGAAACGGCTGCGACAGGAAACGCTGAATTTTACGCGCGCGTGCCACAGCCAGCTTGTCTTCCGGCGACAGTTCGTCCATGCCCAGAATGGCGATAATATCGCGCAGCTCCTTGTAGCGTTGCAGAGTTTGCTGCACGCTACGTGCCACGTTGTAATGCTCTTCACCCACCACCAGCGGATCGAGCTGGCGCGAGGTAGAGTCGAGCGGGTCAACAGCGGGGTAGATACCCAGTGCGGCGATATCGCGTGACAACACCACGGTGGAGTCCAAATGCTGGAAAGTGGTAGCCGGGGACGGGTCGGTCAAGTCATCGGCGGGCACATACACGGCCTGGATGGAGGTGATGGAACCCACCTTGGTGGAGGTAATGCGCTCTTGCAACTTGCCCATTTCGTCGGCCAGCGTCGGCTGGTAACCCACGGCAGAAGGCATACGGCCCAGCAGCGCGGATACTTCGGTACCGGCCAGGGTGTAACGGTAGATGTTATCGACGAAGAACAGGATGTCGCGGCCCTCGTCGCGGAATTTCTCGGCCATGGTCAGGCCGGACAGCGCCACGCGCAGACGGTTACCCGGCGGTTCGTTCATCTGGCCGAACACCATGGCCACTTTCGACTCGCCCAGATTGTCCAGCTTGATGACGCCAGCTTCCGCCATTTCGTGGTAGAAGTCGTTGCCTTCACGGGTGCGCTCGCCCACGCCGGCGAATACCGACAGGCCGCTGTGCTGCTTGGCGATGTTGTTGATGAGTTCCAGCATGTTCACGGTCTTGCCCACGCCGGCGCCGCCGAACAGGCCCACCTTACCGCCCTTGGCGAAGGGACATACCAGGTCGATCACCTTGATGCCGGTTTCCAACAAGTCCACGGAAGGGGACAGTTCTTCAAAAGTCGGCGCCTTTTGGTGGATGGAGCGGCGCTCGTCGCATAGTACCGGACCGGCTTCGTCAATCGGGCGGCCCAGCACGTCCATCACGCGGCCCAGCGTGCCCATGCCGACCGGCACGGTGATCTGTTCGCCGGTGGCCTTGAATTTCATGCCGCGGCTCAAGCCATCGCTGGAACCCATGGCAATGGTGCGCACAATGCCGTCACCCAGTTGCTGTTGCACTTCCAGGGTCAGGCCGGGTTCGGCCGTGGAGTTTTCCTCGTCCAGCAACAAGGCGTCGTACACCCTGGGCATCTGGTCGCGCGGGAATTCGACGTCAACCACGGCGCCGATACATTGAACAACTTTACCTTGACTCATTTTAGATTCCCCATCCAAACTTGATTCGTTAAACTACGGCTGCCATTAAACCAAATAATTAAACCGCCGCCGCGCCGCCGACAATCTCCGAAATTTCCTTGGTGATCGCGGCTTGTCGCGCCTTGTTGTATACCAGCTTCAGCTCGCCGATGACGTTCTTGGCGTTATCGGAAGCCGCCTTCATTGCCACCATGCGGGCGCTTTGCTCGGACGCCATGTTTTCCGCCACAGCATGGAATACCAGTGACTCGATATAGCGCGTCATCAGGTCATTGATGACTTCCTTGGCATCCGGCTCGTAAATGTAGTCCCAATAGCCGGTGGCGCTACCTGGCTTCTCGCGGTTAAGCGACAGCGCTTGCCCAACGGCTGGTTCCTGCTCCATGGCATTGACGGTGCGGGTGTAATCCTCGCGTGCCTGACCTACCTCGTCGGAAAGCGGCAGCAACTGTTCGATCACCGGCTCCTGCTTCATGGTGTTGATGAAGCGGGTGTAGCACACATAGACTTGGTCCACCTCACCAGCTTCGTAGGCATCCAGCATCACCTTGACCGGGCCGATCAGCTTGTCCATATGCGGCGCATCGCCCAAGCCTATGACTTGCGACCTGATTTTGGCGCCATGCCGGGTCATGAAGCCCAGGCCCTTGTTACCGATCGTGCTTACCGACACGCCGCGGCCTTCACCTTCCCAGGTCTTCATCTGGGTTACTGCCATACGCAATGCATTGGTGTTGAGGCCGCCGCACAGGCCTTTGTCGGAGGTGATGACGATCAAACCGACATTGGCTATCTTCTCGCGCTTGACCACGAATGGATGCTTATATTCGGGATGGGCGTAGGAAAGGTGTGCCGCCACGTTGCGGATTTTTTCCGCATAGGGACGTGCCGACCGCATCCTGTCCTGCGCCTTGCGCATTTTGGATGTGGCCACCATTTCCATGGCCTTGGTGATCTTGCGCGTATTTTCAACGCTCTTGATCTTGGTCCGAATTTCCTTGCTGCTAGCCATTAAGGTGCTCCGACTTGATGCTTAATATGTGTTGGTGGCCTTGAAGTCCTGAATCGCGGCTTCCATGGCCTTCTGGTCGTCACCGCTCAAATCCTTGGTGGACTCGATCTTATCCATCAGCGCCTTGTACTTGGATTTCAGGAAAGAATGCAGCGCAGCTTCAAACGCCAGCGCCTTGGGCACCGGCACGTCATCCAGATAACCTTGGTTGGCAGCCAGCAAAGTCACAGCCATTTCGGAAATGCTGAGCGGAGCGTACTGCTTCTGCTTCATCAGTTCGGTCACCATACGGCCGCGATCCAGTTGCTTGCGAGTGGTTTCATCCAGGTCGGAAGCAAACTGGGCAAATGCTGCCAGTTCACGATACTGCGCCAGCACCAGGCGCACACCGCCGCCCAGCTTCTTGATGACCTTGGTTTGCGCCGCGCCGCCGACGCGGGATACCGAAATACCGGCGTTGATGGCGGGGCGGATACCGGCGTTGAACAGGTCGGCTTCCAGGAAAATCTGGCCGTCGGTAATGGAAATCACGTTGGTCGGCACGAAGGCAGAGACGTCTCCGGCGGCAGTTTCAATTACCGGCAGCGCAGTCAGGGAGCCGGTCTTGCCCTTGACTTCGCCATTGGTAAAGCGCTCGACATATTCCTCGTTAACACGCGCGGCCCGTTCCAACAGACGGGAGTGCAAATAAAACACGTCGCCCGGATAAGCTTCGCGGCCCGGCGGACGGCGCAGCAACAGGGAGATTTGACGATACGCCCAGGCCTGCTTGGTCAAATCGTCATACACGATCAGCGCGTCCTGGCCGCGGTCGCGGAAGTATTCGCCCATGGTGCAGCCGGAGTAAGGCGCCAGGTATTGCAAAGCGGCGGAATCGGAAGCGGAAGCGGCGACGACGATGGTGTATTCCATGGCGCCATGTTCTTCCAGCTTGCGTACCACGTTGGCGATGGTGGAGGCCTTTTGGCCGATCGCCACGTAGACGCAGGTCATGTTCTGACCCTTTTGGTTGATGATGGCATCTACCGCCACGGCAGTCTTGCCGGTCTGGCGGTCGCCAATGATCAGTTCGCGCTGGCCGCGACCAATTGGCACCATGGAGTCAATCGACTTCAGGCCGGTTTGTACCGGCTGCGACACCGATTTACGGGCAATCACGCCCGGCGCCACTTTTTCCACCTTGTCGGTCATCTTGGCGTTGATCGGACCCTTGCCGTCAATCGGCTGACCCAGCGCGTTAACCACGCGGCCCAGCAGCTCGGGACCGACCGGTACTTCCAGAATCCTGCCGGTACACTTGCAAGTGTCACCTTCGGTAATTTGCTCGTACTCGCCCAGAATCACGGCGCCAACAGAATCGCGCTCGAGGTTGAGCGCCAGGCCGAAGGTGTTGCCGGGGAATTCGATCATTTCGCCGGCCATCACGTTGGACAGGCCATGGATGCGCACAATGCCGTCCGTCACCGAAATCACGGTACCTTGGGTACGCGCTTCGGTGCTGGGGGAGAAATTCTCCAAACGGGTTTTAATCAGTTCACTGATTTCTGATGTAGATAACTGCATTACTTTCTCCTAAGCTTTCAGCGTATTGGCCAGTTCCTGCAACCGACCACGGACTGAAGCGTCAATGACCGTATCGCCAACCACAATCTTGATCCCGCCTATGATTTCCGGGTCCACGTTCACACTTGCTTCGATCTTTTTGCCGAACCTGGCCTGCAACTGGGCAACCAGCGCCTTGACCTGGGTATCGTTGAGCTTGGCGGCAGAAGTGATCTCGGCATCAAGGATACCTTCGTCTTGTGCCTTGAGTTCTTCAAAGATCGTCACGATTTCCGGCAGCAAAACGAGCCTGTCGTTTTCGACCAGCAACCGCGCCAGATTGCTACCCGAGCCGTCCAGCTTGTTGCCGCACACGGCCAACAAGGTTTGCTCAACCAACTCGGAAGTCTGGTTTGGATCGTCGATCAGTCTCCGCATTTGCGGGTCGGCGACAACTGCCGCCAGCAACGCCAGCATGTCCGACCATTTTGCCAGCGCCTTTTTTTCCTTCGCCAGGCGGAATACCGCGACGGCATAAGGTCTCGCTATAGTGACCGCTTCAGCCATGGTTGACCATCCGTCCTATAGCTCGTTGGCAATGGCGGTCAGCATTTCGCTGTGCGCCTTGGCGTCAATTTCACGGCGCAGAATTTTCTCCGCACCAGCCACCGCCAGTTGTGCCACTTGCTGACGCAGGCCTTCCTTGGCGCGATTGACTTCCTGCTCAATCTCAGACTTGGCACCGGTGATAATACGGGCACCCTCGGTCTTGGCGTCTTCCTTGGCTTCCTCGACGATCTCAGCGGCGCGCTTTTCAGCCAGCGCAACGATTTCGGACGCCTTTTCCTTGGCGACATGCATTTGCTGGGTTGCCTTCTTACCAGCCAATTCGAGCTCATGCTTGCCACGGTCGGCCGCAGCCAGGCCGTCAGCAATCTGCTTCTGGCGGGCAGCCAGCGCATTCATGATCGGCGGCCACACAAACTTCATGCAGAACCACACGAACAAAATGAACATGATCGTCTGGGCAAGAAGGGTTGCATTAATGTTCATGCAAATACCTTTCTATGGTTAAGCGCGTCGGCAATCCTTAGCCGGCAACCGCAAACAAAACATACATGGCGATACCGACCGCAATCATCGGCACAGCGTCCACCAGACCCATGACCACAAAGAACTGCGTGCGCAGCATCGGGATCAGTTCGGGCTGACGGGCAGCGCCTTCAAGGAAACGGCCGCCGAGAATGCCGATACCGACAGCCGCGCCCAGAGCGCCCAGACCCATCATCAGTGCGCCTGCGATGAACATGAGAGGTTTCACCAGTTCCATTTTTTTCTCCTAATTTAAGTCAGTGTTAAAAGTACAAAGTGAATCAAAAATCAATGATGTTCCTGATGCGCCATATCCAGATAGACGATGGTCAGCGTCATGAAAATGAACGCTTGCAGCGTGATGATCAGGATGTGGAAGATGGCCCAGCCGAGCGACAGCAGGATTTGCGAACCAAACAAGGTCGCATTGGCAAAGGAAGCGGTAGCCCAAGCGCCGCCCATCAGGGCAATCAGGATAAAAATCATTTCGCCGGCATACATATTGCCGAACAAACGCAGAGCCAGCGAAATCGGCTTGGCGATCAGGTTGACGCCTTCCAGGAAAATATTAGCAGGCAAGCCAAACTTGCCGAACGGCTGCAGGGTTAATTCACCGACAAAACCGCCCAGCCCTTTGATCTTGACGCTGTAGAACAGCACCAGCACAAACACGGCGATAGACATGCCGAAAGTGGCATTGGGGTCGGTGGTCGGACATACCCTGAAATGGCTGATGCCAAAATGCTCGGTCAGCAGCGGAACATAATCGACCGGCAGCAGATCCATCAAATTCATCAGGAAAATCCACATGAAGATGGTCAGCGCCAGCGGGGCAACCATGGCATTTTTGGCGTTAAAGGAGCCGCGCACGCTGTTATCGATGAACTCGATCACCCACTCGACAAAGTTGACGATGCCATTCGGCACTCCGGCACTGGCAGCACGCGCGGCGCGGGTAAACAGGAACAGAAAAATCGCCCCCAACAACAGCGACATGAACACAGTGTCCATGTTCAGTGCCCAGAAACCCATTGCCTTGGCTTCCTCGGCAGTATGTGCACAATGGAAATGGCCGTCCTGTATGGTACAGGTCAGGTTCTGCAGGTGATGCTTGATATATTCTGAAGAGGTTATGGTTTCGCTAGCCATTTTTACTTAACTTTTGCCATTTTTAATCAACATTCCGCGCATTATCGGAATGACTACCAGGACCACTTGTCCCACCAAAAAACCCAGCAACATGGCAAATGGGACTAGCTTGAAGTGCCACAATCCCAACGCCAGCAGTGTTGCAACAACAAAAAACCGTTCCACGCTGGAACGGTACATTAACCATAAGTGCTGTTCCGCATTCAACGTCGGCCGGTCACCGTACACCATGCGCCACGCCAACAGCACTAGATTCGCCGCAGCGGCCATACCGCCCCACAGCACGGATAGCCCGGCAAGCGGGGTGTCGACCAGAGCCGTAACAATGGCCCCGGTCACGGCTACGACCACCTGCGCCGCGACAGTCAAATAAAGCGTTTGTTTTTCTTGTATGGCTACCAACGGGGACGCCAATCATATCAACGATTAATGGGAGCGTCAAATCCGCTTTCATACGCCGGAATCGGAAATTCCCAGCTTGGCAAGAATGCCGTCGAGTTGTTCCAGGCTTTTGTATTCAATTTCCAGCTTGCCGACACCCTTGGCATGGTGACGGATGTTGACTCTGGCGCCGAGCCGATCTGCTACCTGCTCCTGCAAGCGCAGGATGTCGCGATCGGGCTTGGCACGCGTTGCGCTTTTCGGGTGCAACACCTGTTGTACCAGCCGTTCCGCCTCCCGGACGGAAAGACCTTTTTGCACCACTTGGCTGGCAGCAGCGATTTGCCCCGCACCGTCCAGCCCCAGCAGTGCCCGCGCATGGCCCATGTCGAGCTGGCTATGCATCAGCATCTCTTGCACCGGCGCAGCCAGATTTAACAGCCGCAGCAAATTGGTGACCGCAGTACGCGAACGGCCAACCGCTTCAGCTGCCGCTTGATGAGTCATGCTGAACTCATCTATCAAGCGCTTGATGCCGGCCGCCTCTTCCAAAGGGTTAAGGTTTTCGCGTTGAATATTCTCGATCAACGACATCGCCAGCGCGGCTTCGTCTGGAATTTCACGCACCAGCACTGGCACTTCGGAGAGTCCTGCCAATTGTGCGGCGCGCCAGCGGCGCTCGCCAGCGATAATCTCGAAACGTCCAGCCGCCACTTCCCGGACCAGGATAGGCTGCATGATGCCTTGGGCGCGGATGGAATCTGCCAGTTGTTCCAGCGAGGCCTGATCCATTTGCGTACGTGGCTGATATTTGCCCGGTTGCAGTTGCCCTAACGGCATCATGCGCAGCATGTCGTTACTAGCCGCCGCGGTATCCGCCCCCAGCAAGGCATCCAGCCCCCGTCCCAACCCTATATGCTTAGCCATGGGCTTGCTCCCGATTGATGATTTCCTGTGCCAGCGCCAGGTAAGCCTGCGCACCCTTGGAAGCCTTGTCATGATAAAACACCGGCATCCCATAGCTGGGCGCTTCGGCCAAGCGGATGTTACGCGGGATCACCGTGCTATAGACCTTTTTCCCAAAATGGCTCTCCAACTGCGCCGATACTTGCTGCGCCAGCATGTTGCGCGGATCGAACAGGGTACGCAGCAGTCCTTCGATTTCCAGCTTGGGATTCAAATAGGCGCGTACCTTTTTGATGGTATTGACCAGGTCCGACAAGCCTTCCAACGCAAAATATTCGCATTGCATGGGAATCATCACGGCATCGGCAGCCGTCAGCGCGTTGACCGTGACCAGATTGAGCGCGGGCGGACAGTCCAGCAGGATGTAGTCATATTCCTGGCTGATGCTTTCCAGCGCCGTCTTCAAGCGCGTTTCGCGCGCCAGTTCATTGACCAGCTCTACTTCCGCCCCTGCCAACTCACGATTAGCTGGAACAATGTCGAAGCCGCCCACTTCGCTGCGCACTCTCACCCGTTCAAGAGGCTGCTGTCCAAGTAGAATATGGTATACCGTCGCAGTGAGTACAGACTTTTCCAGGCCGCTACCGGTCGTCGCATTACCTTGCGGATCCAGATCCACCAGCAATACTCGCCGCTTCGCCAATGACAGGCTGGCGGCCAGGTTGACGCAGGTGGTGGTTTTTCCCACGCCGCCTTTTTGATTGGTGATGGCAAGTATTCTCATGAATCGGCCTTAATAAAAACCAAATGGCGTTGCGCCTCTAGGCCCGGCACTTTCACCGGCAAGACTTCCGTGGAAATCCCTTTTAACTGGGCAATCTCGTCATAGGGATAAACCCCTTTCATCGCTAGCCAAAAGCCTTCCGCTACGCGCAGATGTGCGGTCAACCGGATAAACTCGGCAAGGTCTGAAAACGCACGTGAAATAATCACGTCAAATAAATGTGGTGGGCGATATTCCTCAACGCGTCCACACACCACTTCAAGATTCGTGATACCCAAAGTGGCTTTGGCTTGACGCATAAAACTCGCTTTCTTGTGGCTGGAATCCATGACTGTCACCTGTAATTCTGGCCGTAGCAAGGCCAAAGGAATACCCGGCAAGCCAGCGCCACTGCCCACATCGAGCAAGCGCCCACTTTTTATATAAGGCAATACCGACAGGCTATCTAATAAATGCAAGGTCACCATTTCGGCAGGTTCGCGCACCGCTGTGAGATTGTGTACCTTGTTCCACTTTTCCAGCAAAGCCAAGTAGTCGAGCAGCTTTTGCTGAGTTGCCGCATCAACTTCCAATCTAAGCTCTGTCAATCCTTGCGCCAGTTTCTGCGGTAAATTCACGCGGCATTCTCCCCGGGGTCGGTCACTGATTTGGCGGTGTATTTTTTCTTCAGGTAAACCAGCAACAGGGATACAGCGGCAGGGGTGATGCCCGAGATGCGCCCCGCCTGCCCCAACGTCTGTGGACACTGCTTGTTGAGCTTTTGCTGCGCTTCAATGGACAATCCATGTACTTCGCGGTAATCCAGGCACTCCGGCAGTGGCATATCTTCGTAATGCCGGCTCCGTTCGATTTCTTCCTGCTGGCGACCGATATAGCCTTGATACTTGGCGGCAATTTCCACCTGCTGGCGCACCTGCGCATCAGTTTCTCCGGGGCCGGTATCAGGCAAGGTCAGCAAGGATGCATAGCTCACATCCGGGCGCCGCAACAGGTCAAACAGCGCATATTCCCGCTCGATTGGCTTGCCCAACACCCGCAAGGCGTCGGCCTCTGGCAGGGTTTTCGGCTGTACCCATGTGCTTTTCAGCCGCTGTTCTTCGCGCACAATGGCTTCCTGTTTGTTGCAGAAGGCTGCCCAGCGCACATCGTCCACCACGCCCAACTTGCGGCCGATTTCGGTCAGGCGCAGGTCGGCGTTGTCCTCGCGTAGCATCAGGCGATACTCGGCGCGGCTGGTAAACATGCGGTAGGGCTCGCTGATGCCGCGCGTGATCAGATCATCTACCAGCACGCCAAGATAGGCTTGGTCGCGGCCAGGGCACCAGCCGTCCTGCTCGGCCACATACAATCCGGCATTGATACCCGCCAACAAGCCTTGGGCGGCAGCTTCTTCGTAGCCAGTGGTGCCGTTGATCTGGCCGGCAAAAAACAATCCGTGCACCGCCTTGGTTTCAAGCGTGTTTTTCAAGCTACGTGGATCATAATAGTCATATTCAATGGCGTAGCCGGGGCGCAGGATATGAGCATTCTCCAACCCGCGGATAGAACGCACCAAAGCGTATTGCACATCGAACGGCAAGCTGGTGGAAATACCGTTAGGATAGATTTCATGCGTGGTCAGCCCTTCCGGCTCCAGAAAAATCTGGTGTGCGTCCTTGCCGGCAAAGCGCATGATTTTGTCTTCTACCGAAGGACAGTAGCGCGGACCAACACCTTCAATTACACCCGTGTACATGGGGGAGCGATCCAACCCGCCACGGATGATTTCGTGTGTCCTCTCGTTGGTATGCGTGATCCAGCACGGCAACTGGTGCGGATGTTGGTCAAGAGTGCCGAGGAAAGAAAATACCGGCACCGGATCGTCGCCTGGTTGTATTTCCATTACGGAATAATCAATGGTGCGTCCGTCTATGCGCGGCGGGGTGCCGGTTTTAAGGCGCCCGGCAGGCAGACCAATTTCGCGCAGGCGTTGTGCTAACGACAGCGCTGGCGGATCACCAGCACGTCCGGCTTGATAATTTGACAGCCCCACATGCACCAAGCCGGCCAGAAAAGTACCGGCTGTCAGCACTATAGCGCTTGATTCGAAGCGCAAGCCTAGCTGCGTCACTACGCCTACGGCGCGTTCACCATCAAGGATGATGTCATCCACTGCCTGCTGGAACAGCCACAAGTTAGGCTGGTTCTCCAGTCTTTTACGAATCGCCGCCTTGTACAGAATACGGTCGACCTGTGCACGAGTGGCACGCACCGCAGGCCCTTTACTGGAATTAAGGACACGAAACTGGATGCCACCTTCGTCAGTAGCGGCTGCCATAGCACCGCCCAAGGCATCCACTTCCTTGACCAAATGCCCTTTGCCGATGCCGCCTATGGAGGGATTACAGGACATTTGCCCCAAAGTTTCGATGTTATGAGTCAACAGCAATGTGCGTCGACCCATGCGCGCCGCAGCCAATGCCGCCTCGGTGCCGGCATGTCCGCCGCCGACCACGATAACATCAAATTTTTCAGGGAATTGCATGAAACTACCGGAATCTTTCAAGGATGCGTATGTTACTGCAAAGCCAAGGCTACGTCATGCCAAATGCTGTTTCACGTGAAACATTGTACTGTTCGGTGTCATCCCAAAGTCACTAAGCCACGTTATCTTGAGGGCTGAATAAAGGGAACATACGGGGATTAGCATAACAGTGCCATGTCATGACTAAAACTGAATGTATGATACAATTGACCCAACTTTGTTAAGTCCTTATTCTCAATTTTCACAACAGGAGTATCAAATATGCGTAAAATCAGCGTTGCTCTTTTTGCTGTTCTCAGCATTGCCAGTTTTTCCGTTTTGGCTGACGCAGCAAGCGCGCAAAAGCTCGCCGACAAATATGCGGCGATCGCCAAGAACATTGATCCTGCTTCCAAGGGACTGTCCGTAGATGACGGCAAGGCTTTCTTCAACCGCGAGCTCACCGTTCGCGGTAAACAAATCGCCTGCGCTTCCTGCCACACCACCAATCCCGCCGACACTGGTAAGAACATCGTGACCGGCAAGCCAATCAAGCCACTGGCACCTGCCGCCAATCCTGAGCGTTTCTCCAATCTGGACAAGGTTGAAAAGAATTTCGAGAAGCATTGCCTGGACGTGATCGGCCGTGATTGCACTGCGCAAGAAAAAGGCAATTTCATCGCTTACCTGATCAGCGTCAAGTAATTCTGGTATCGCAATGGCGGGTTAACCCCCGCGTCCGTTGCCCCCAAGAAAAAAGGGCGTGCCAAGTTGGTACGCCCTTTTTGTTTCACGTGAAACAGGAGTTACTTGCCAATACAGAAGCGGCTGAAAATCTCACCCAACAAATCATCCGAGGTAAATTCACCGGTAATAGTATTGAGCGATTCCTGCGCCAGCCGTAGTTCTTCTGCCAGCAGTTCTAAACTGGACAATAGGTTTTCAGCATTCAAAACATTCGCTTCCACCGTCTGCAATGCCACCAGATGCCGGGCGCGCGCCATATACACCCCTTCGCTCTGCGGCTGCCAGCCGGCGATTTTCAGCAACTCTTTCCGTAGCAATTCCAGGCCGGCGCCAGTTTTGGCAGACAGAAGCAAATGGATTTCGTCGTTAACTTGCTCACATTTCGGTGCTTCATCGACCAAGTCAATTTTGTTGTGAACCCATATTTTCGGTAAATCTGGCCGTAACTGCGCCAGAATCGTTTTTTCAGCCTGGGTAATGCCATGGGCTACATCCACCAATAATAACGCAGCATGGGCGTTTTCCAGAGCTCGCCATGTACGGGCAATGCCATGCTGTTCCACTTCATCTACCGTTTCACGTAGCCCGGCGGTGTCAATAATGTGCAAGGGGACGCCATTGATTTGGATGGCACTTTTGATGGTATCGCGCGTAGTACCAGCCACTGGAGTCACGATGGCAATCTCCTCGCCCGCCAGTTGGTTCATCAGACTGGACTTGCCGACATTGGGCTGACCGATCAACACGACCTGGATACCTTCGCGCAGTAAGTTTCCTTGCCGAGCGCCGGCAAATATGGCCTGCAGTTCCGTAGCGATGCCGTTCAATTTGCCCGCCACCTTGCCCTGGGAAATGAAATCAATATCCTCCTCGGGAAAGTCCAGGCAAGCTTCGACGTACAGGCGCAGATCTATCAAGCGGTCACGCAAGGCATGGATGCACCGTGAAAATTCCCCGGCCAGCGAACGTACAGCGCTACGCGCTGCTTCCGCCGTGGCAGCGCTGATGACATCGGCTACCGCCTCGGCCTGGGCAAGATCAAGCTTGTCGTTAAGATAAGCGCGGCGGGTAAATTCACCCGGCTCTGCTTGGCGCGCACCCAGATCCAGGCAGCGCGACAGCAATAACTGCATCAAGGCCGGGCCGCCATGTGCCTGCAACTCCAGCACATCTTCGCCGGTATAGGAATGTGGCGCGGGATAATAAATGGCGATACCGCGGTCTATCAGGTCGCCCTTGACGTCTTTGAATGCAAGATATGCGGCGCGACGCGGTGCCGGGCAGGTACCTAACACCTTTGACGCAATATGTGGACTACCCGGCCCAGAAACACGCACTACCCCAATGCCGCCGCTACCGGGAGCGGTAGCGATGGCGGCAATGGTATCAAGCTTTGGCATTCCCCTTCTTGCCATGCTGGCCAATGGTACGGTTAATGTTCCATTGCTGGGCAATGGACAACACATTGTTGACTAGCCAGTACAACACCAACCCGGCCGGGAAGAAGAAGAAAAACACGCTGAACACCACTGGCATGATTTGCATTACCTTGGCCTGAATCGGGTCGGGTGGCGTCGGATTAAGCCGGGTCTGGATAATCATGGTAATGCCCATCAGTATCGGGAGCACATAATATGGGTCTTTAGCGGACAGGTCTTGTATCCACAGCATAAATGGCGCCTGACGCATTTCCACGCTACCCAGCAGCACCCAGTACAGGGAAATGAAGACCGGAATCTGCACCAAGATAGGCAAGCACCCTCCCATGGGATTAATCTTTTCCTTTTTGTACAGTTCCATCATGGCTTGGTGCAGCTTCTGGCGGTCGTCGCCATACTGCTCCTTCATCCGCTGCAAGCGCGGTGCCAGTTCGCGCATTTGCGCCATGGAGCGGTAGCTGGTAGCGGAAAGCGGGTAGAACGCCAGCTTGATCAGAACCGTCAACAGGATAATGGCAACACCCCAGTTATGCACCAGTTTCTGGATAGTGGATAACACCCAGAATAGCGGTGTCGCAATGACCGTCAGCCAGCCGTAATCCACAACGTATTGCAGTCCGGGCGCCACCTCTTTGAGGTGACTCTGTTCCTGCGGACCGGCAAAAAAGCGGGCGCTGGTATTTAGGCTGGCGCCCGGTTGTATTGTCCCTAGGCTGCTGACTTCACCCATGGAAAAAATGTTATTAGACAATTCCTTGGTGTAATACTCGCGCGGACCGGGCTGGGGAATCCAGGCGCTAACAAAATAATGCTGAACCAGCCCAATCCAGCCATTGTCGGCATTTTTGGAAAGATTATTTTTGCGCATGTCATCGAAACTGACCTTTTTGTATTTATCGGCTTCGGTGAAATAGGCCGCACCGGTAAAGGTTGGCATCACCCGCGATGACTTAGCGGATTCGCTATCATGCACAATCTGGTAATAAACCGACGGAGTAAGTACCGCAGTTCCGCCATTACGGATTTCAAACCGAACATCAGCTACGTAACTAGCACGATGAAAGGTATAAACTTTATCCACCTGCACACCGTTGCCATCATTCCAGTTCAGGCGCACTTCCAACTGGTCTTGGCCATCCTGCAGCTTGAAATTATCGGACGGTGCTGAATATAGGGATTTATGTGTAGGCAAGCTATTGCCAATGAGGCCTGATTGGGCAACGTAGATTTTGGGAGGGCTAAGATCATCCAGCAGCACAAAATCCTTGTTTTTGTCCTCGCTCTCGCGATATTTAAGCAGAACTTCACGGCGTAGATCGCCACCCACGGTATCAATTTCAGCTTCTATCAGGTCGGTATGTACACGGATTCGTTTCCCTTGCTGTAGTCCTGTCCCCATTTCCTGCGGCGCAGCCGCCTGAGTCTGTAACGGCGCTGCTTTTGGCACGCTGGTGTCGCTCGCGGCTAAGCTCGGTTGCTGTGGCTGCGGCGCATGATCACGTTGCCATGCTTCCCATAACATCATGATGGAGAAAGAGAAAATGACAAACAGAAGTAAGCGTTTGGTATCCATGAGCTTTTCGATAATCTAAAGTTAAGGCACGGGATCGTGACCGCCAGGGTGCCATGGGTGGCACCGCAACACACGCCGTACCGACAGCCAGCTACCGCGCAAGGCGCCGTGTTTTTTCAAAGCCTGACAAGTATAATGCGAACAGCTGGGCGTGAAACGACAATTGTTACCCAACCAAGGACTCAATAGGTACTGATAACCCTTGATCAGCCAAATCAGAATGCGTGCCACGATCGGGATTCCGGGTTATTTGCGCAAGTGGTCAAGCGCGCCTTGAAACTCGGCTTTAATTTCTAAAAACTCGCACCGGGAAAAAGTTTTTTGCGGTCGAACCACAATATCCAGCCCGCCCAACCCGAGTTGTTGCTGGCGGAACAGTTCACGTAGTATGCGTTTCATGTAATTGCGTTGTACCGCGCTACGCGTGATTTTTTTCGCTACAACCAGGCCAAGACGAGCATGGCCAATAGCGTTGGGCTTGTAATAAACCAGCAAGCCCGGGCCAAAAATGCGTTTTCTGAAATTAAAAACGGATGAGAATTCATCCGTTTTCTTAAGTCTAAATCGGCCGGTAAAACCGAAGCCTATCACGCGTTAAACGGCGAGACGAGCGCGCCCCTTGGCGCGGCGAGCGGCGATAACGGCACGACCACCACGAGTTTTCATGCGCACCAGAAAACCATGGGTGCGAGCACGGCGTACCTTGGAAGGTTGGTATGTGCGTTTCATTGATGTCTCCGAAAACTTTTGCGTTAAGCAATAAAAGGGCGCAATTAGACCTTACATAGACCTTGTTTGTCAACCATAATTTATCTTGATGGGCTGTGGATAAGTTATCGTAAACGGACTAGAATCTCCGGCCGGTTTCCGCTTTTTTCACTATTTAAAATTACGTCACCGACGAAACAAAAACAGGCATGGTTCCATGCTGGAACATGTTACCGTTGCTTGATTTCAGCAAATATTACAATAAACATTTTAAGGGTACCTTGGGCAACCGAATGGAAAATTTCTGGTCCAGCTGTCTCGGTCGTTTCAAGCAGGAGCTTTCCGCGCAGCAGTTTAATACCTGGATCAAACCGCTCCAGTGCGTAGCCGTAGAAAATGGCTTACGCTTATTAGCGCCGAACCGCTTTGTATTGCAATGGGTTAAAGACCGCTTCCTATCTAAGATCGAACAACAAGGTGTGGAATTCTTCAAGCAGCCGGTCATGATAGAACTGGCTTTAAATGAGAGTAATAGCGTCACTACAACTGAGTCAGAAATAATTGTTCCAGCCAAAAATCCAGTAAAACCCAAAAAAACGAAAGCCGAGGAAGACACTTCCAGCCTCAACCCGGCTTTCAATTTTGATAATTTTGTCACCGGTAAAGCCAATCAACTGGCGCGTGCAGCTGCCCTGCAGGTGACCGAGAACCCGGGCGCTGCTTATAATCCTCTGTTTATCTATGGCGGCGTCGGCCTGGGCAAGACTCATTTGCTGCAAGCCATAGGCAATCACCTGCGCCAGTACAGGCCAGATGCAAAAATTCGCTACCTGCATGCTGAGCGTTACGTTTCTGATGTGGTAAAAGCGTATGAGAATAAGTCGTTTGATGAATTCAAGCGCATGTACCACTCGCTGGATCTGCTATTAATAGACGATATTCAATTCTTTGCCAAAAAAAGCCGTACTCAGGAAGAGTTTTTCTATGCGTTCAATTCCCTGATCGAGTCGAAAAAACAGATCGTAATCAGCTGCGATACCTATCCCAAGGAAATCGCCGATATGGATGAGCGCCTGCGTACCCGCTTCAGTTGGGGATTGACTGTTGCCATAGAACCACCGGAACTGGAAATGCGAGTGGCTATTCTGCTGAAAAAAGCAGAGGCGCAGAAAATCACATTGCATGAAGACGTGGCATTTTTTATCGCCAAGCAAGTCCGCTCCAGCGTGCGAGAACTGGAAGGGGCGCTTAATCGTATTGTTGCCATGGCCCGTTTTACGGGCCATCCGATTGACACTACTTTGGCCAAGGAAGCACTGAAAGATCTAATCGCGGTGCGTGGCCGTCAAGTGACGATTGAAAATATCCAAAAAACGGTAGCAGATTATTACAAGATCAAAGTCGCCGAGATGTACTCAAAAAAGCGTTCACGCAATTTTTCCCGGCCGCGCCAGATTGCCATGTCGCTTGCTCGTGAATTAACTAACCATAGCTTCCCTGAAATTGGCGAAGCATTTGGCGGGCGCCACCATACAACCGTGATGCATGCGTGTGATGAAGTTGAATTATTGCGTCAGAATGATCCGCATCTGGGAAGAGATATTGCATTTTTGGTACAAGTCCTTCGGGATTGAGGATAATTCAACTTATGGCTGTGGACAGAATTAGAATAAACCGCTGTTTTTAGTTTTTACCAAAATTATAAACAATTTATACACAGCCGAATCAGCTACTTTACAGAACCATTTATAGCAGATAACTTGTTGAGTAGGATAGAATTCCATTGTTATCAACAGAATTTACGGTCTTTAATTAACTATTACTAAGGTTATTTAGTATTATGAATATCAAGATTAATCGCGACACCTTGCTAAAACCACTGTCTGCTGTCAGCAGTATCGTGGAACGGCGTCACACCCTACCAATTCTGTCCAACCTGCTACTGGAAGCTAAACAGGACAAAATAACCTTAACCGCCACTGACTTGGAAATGCAGATTTCCCTGTCTGCTCAAAGTGCTCATGGGGGAGATGTAGCCACTACGGTATCCGCCAGAAAACTGCTGGATATCTGCCGTTCCCTGCCTGAGCAAGCGGAGGTCAGTCTTGATATCCAGGACAACCGGATGCAACTTAAGGCCGGTAAAAGCCGGTTTAATTTGCAAACCTTGCCATCAACGGATTATCCGTTGATGGCAAGAACTGGCGGAGACGCCAGCCTGTCGCTGCAAATTCCACAAAAGCAGCTGAAAAAATTGTTGAAGCAGGTGGAATATGCCATGGCGCAACAGGATATCCGCTATTACCTGAATGGCTTGCTGTTCGAGGTTAACGGCAATAAATTAAATGTGGTTGGCACAGATGGACACCGTCTCAGCTTTACTTCGGCGGAGTTATCACAAAGCTATGAGAAGCAAGAGCTTATACTGCCACGTAAAACGGTCATCGAACTGATCAAATTGCTGGAAGACAGCGATGACGTGGTTGCCATTGAAGTCAGTACCAACCAGGTAAATTTCGCATTTTCTGGTATCCGCATTATTTCCAAGGTGATAGACGGCAAGTTTCCCGACTACACCCGGGTCATCCCAAACGGTCATCAGAACAGCTTGACCGTAGATCGTGTGACCTTGCTGCAATCCATGCAACGCGCTTCTATCCTCTCCAACGAAAAATACCGCGGTATCCGTATGGTGCTGGGCAAGGACAGCCTGCGCCTGATCAGCAGCAACAGCGAACAGGAAGATGCGGAAGAAGAGCTGGAAGTCGGTTATAGTGGCGACCCACTCGACATTGGCTTCAATGTCACCTACATGATAGACGTGCTGAACAATGTGGACAGTGATGACGTGACTTTTTCCTTTGCCGATGCTAACAGCAGTTGCCTGGTAACCGTAGCGAGTGAGCCAAACTACAAGTACGTCGTCATGCCAATGCGCATCTAGTTAAGCCATTTAACCCCATGTTCCACGTGAAACCCTAAAATGACAGATTACGATTCAACCAGCATTAAAATCCTTGAAGGCCTGGATGCTGTCCGCAAGCGCCCCGGCATGTATATTGGCGATACTTCCGATGGCTCCGGTCTGCACCACATGGTGTTTGAGGTCTTGGACAACGCTATTGACGAGGCGCTGGCAGGCTACTGTAACGACATCAAGGTCATCATCCACCCGGACAACTCAGTCAGTGTTTCCGATAACGGCCGCGGCATTCCCACCGACATCAAGGAAGACGACAAGCACGAACCCAAGCGCTCCGCTGCTGAAATCGTAATGACCGAGCTGCACGCGGGTGGCAAGTTTGACCAGAACTCCTACAAGGTCTCCGGCGGCCTGCATGGCGTTGGCGTTTCCGTGGTCAACGCGCTGTCGGACTGGCTACGCCTCAAGATTTGCCGCAACGGCAAGATGCACCAGATGGAATTCCACCGTGGCGTGCCGGTAGCTCCATTGGTGATGACTGGCACTTCCGAGCGCCGTGGAACCGAAGTGCATTTCATGGCGGCAACCGAAACCTTCGGTAATATCGAATTCCATTTTGAAATACTGGCCAAGCGCATCCGCGAACTGTCTTTTCTCAACAATGGTGTGAAAATAGAGCTGATCGACCAGCGCAATGGCAAGAGCGAGAATTTTGCCCACTCCGGTGGCGTCAAGGGCTTCGTCGAATACATGAACCGTAGCAAGACTGTGCTGCATCCCAAAGTGTTCTACGCTGTTGGCGAAAAGGAGGGCATGACGGTTGAAGTGTCCATGCAGTGGAACGATTCCTACGGAGAAACGGTGCAATGCTTCACCAATAACATTCCGCAACGCGACGGCGGTACCCACCTGACCGGCCTGCGCACCGCGCTGACCCGCACGCTGAACAACTACATCGAACAGAACGAATTCGCCAAGAAGGCCAAGGTAGAAACCAATGGCGACGACATGCGCGAAGGCCTGACTTGCGTGCTGTCAGTCAAGGTGCCGGAACCCAAGTTCTCCTCGCAAACCAAGGACAAGCTGGTTTCCGGCGAAGTGCAACCGGTGGTGCAGGAAGTGGTAGCGGCCAAACTGGCTGAATTCATGCTGGAAAATCCTGCCGATGCCAAGATCATCTGCGGCAAGATCGTGGAAGCCGCCCGTGCCCGCGAAGCCGCCCGCAAGGCGCGCGAACTGACCCGCCGCAAAGGCGTCATGGATGGCCTCGGCCTGCCCGGCAAGCTGGCCGACTGTCAGGAACGCGACCCCGCCAAGTGCGAACTCTACCTAGTCGAGGGTGATTCCGCCGGCGGCTCCGCCAAACAGGGCCGCGATCGCAAGTTCCAGGCGATTCTGCCACTCAAGGGCAAGATTCTCAATGTGGAAAAAGCGCGTTTCGACAAGTTGCTGTCCTCGCAGGAAATCGCCACCCTGATCACCGCGCTGGGTACCAGCATCGGCAAGGATGATTTCAGCGCCGACAAGCTGCGTTACCACCGCATCATCATCATGACCGACGCCGATGTTGATGGCGCGCATATCCGCACCCTGTTGCTCACCTTTTTCTACCGCCAGATGCCGGAACTGGTGGAGCGCGGCCACATCTACATCGCCCAGCCGCCGCTGTACAAGGTCAAGCAGGGCAGGGACGAGCGTTATCTCAAGGACGAGCATGAACTCAACGAATACCTGCTGCAATCGGCGCTTAACAACGCCCAGTTGACAACAGGAGAAGGCGGCAAAGTCATCTCCGGTGAGCCGCTTGCCCAGATGGCCAAGGAAATGGTGCTTACCGAAGCCATCGTCAAGCGCCTGGCGCCGCTGTATGACGAAGTCGTGCTGCGCTCCCTGCAGCACATGGCCAAGCTGGACCTGACCTCCGAAACCACCGCCGAAGCCGCCGCGCGGGAACTGCGCGGCAAGCTCGCCGATTACGGCTGCGAGGTCAAGGTCGGCTTCGATCAGGAAACCGCCGGCTACCGCCTGGAAATCAACAAATACCTGCACGGCAACCTGCAATGCAGCATTATTGATCCCGAGCTGCTGGCCAGCGGCGATTACCGCCAGATCCGCAAGACAGCCGACATGTTGCACGGGTTGCTAGGGGATGGCGCTAAAATCAAGCGTGGCGAAAAACAGCAGCCCATTACCGAATTCAAGCATGCCCTCGACTGGTTGCTCAACGAAGCCAAGCAGGGTCTCAACATCCAGCGCTACAAAGGCTTGGGCGAGATGAACCCGCCACAATTGTGGGAAACCACCATGGATCCGCAAGTGCGCCGCCTGCTCAAGGTGCAGATTGATGACGCCATCGCCGCCGATGAAATCTTCACCACCTTGATGGGCGACCAGGTTGAACCGCGCCGCGCTTTCATCGAAAGCAATGCGCTAAGAGCTGGCAACTTGGACGTATAACTTTTGTAGGATCCCAGAATAATGTAGGATCTCACCAAAGATTAGATTTGTCTCAATATTTTAGATTTTTTGAATTTATGTAAAAAGGAAATAGCAAAGATCAGAAATAGGGTCTTTGCTATTTTGTACTCCAGCCATATCAATTCTCAGGTTGTTTCCCCACCTTAGTCAACCCATTACGGTCACTAATACTGGCCTCATCTAGCATCCGCTTGTCGGCCAAACCGACCATTGGATGTTTCCGCACGTTACGGCCGAAGTGGGGTGATCTGCAGTCGTTACGCCGCCGATCACTGGGAGCAACCTATTGTGAGTTCGACCTATTGTGAGTTCGACGCCAACGCGCTATGCCTAGGAAAATCAAGCATAGGCGAACGTAAGCTACAGAACTAAATCGTAATCTGCAACAGTAGCTTAGCGCAGTTTCACGAAGGTAAAGAAAATTCGCCTCTGTATCTCTTTCGTAGTGCGGAAAAGCTAGACACGTTCACGCCTTGGCCTGTCCTTCGCAAGCTCAAATGTCATTGGCACATTCAATGTGAGGTATGGTATCAGGCCAGCATGGTAACTTCGCCATACAGCTTCCGCAGATGTCCATCGGACATGTCTAGGATGGGCTCGTACATAAAGGAGTTCAGGTGAATACCGGACGAGCACCAGATTTCCTTCGCAAATATCCTGAAATTCTGGAACTGGAGCGCGGAGGAAATCGTGGCATTGGTGGAGATGGTGAAAGCTGGAACAATCCATCTGCAGGCTCGGTGCGACAGTGTCCGCGGTATCGCCGGCTGGATATTCGAGATCGACCAGGTGAGGGCTTTGCAGCTGAGACTCAATCACGGCCGCAGCAACTGGTTGAGTATTCCTGAAGCGGCCAAGGCGCTCAGCATCAAGCAGCAGGTGGCCTACTGGCTGGCGCAGAACGGCTTCCTCGCGGCGGAAAAGCTGGGGACGATCAAGGGCATCGGTTCACGCATACACCGCGAAGAATTCGAGCGCTTCAAGAAGTGCCATATTTTTTGCAGGGAGATTGCCGCCAGGACGGGACGATCGTCGCGAAAGGTAAGGCAACTGCTTGAAGCCCGTGGAGTTTATCCGTTGCATGGGGAAAGCGCAGAGCCTTGCCGGATGTTGGTGTATGCTTACTGTGATGAGTTACAGCGTTTTCTCGACGAGATCGACAAGCCACAGGAGGAGTTTAGGCTGGTAGGCGATGTGGCAGACTACAGTCACGGCTAATAAAAAATCTAAACCCGCCACCTGTTACGATGTGGTCTGGCCACTAGGCAAATGTCTTGGAGTGGTCGCTTTCAGTCATTCATGGGTAATCGATGCTGGAAAATGAAGCCGCTTTGCAGTGGGCAGAAAAACAGGATAAATCACAACTGATGAACGGGAAGGTTAATTGCCCTGGGTACTTTTATTTGCGCACCAACACTCTCAGAACTCGCTTGGTAAAACTCTTCCTCGGCTATTTATATAAACTTCTGTGATCTATTCCATAGTTTTTGATGCATGCCGGACTAAAGTAGTTTGGCCTCGCGTATTAATTGGCGATGGCAAAGCCCGTAATTTTGCGTAAATAATGGTTGAAAATAGTTGCATTGTTTGTTATTAGGATGCAAACTTCGCGGGTCAGTCTGTTAGCACGGAGCTAAAGTACTGCGTTTTAGGCCGTAAATATTTGACGGAATGTGATGTTCCTGTAAAATACTAGGCCTTTTTTGTTTTTCAACTCATCGAGGATGGGATGTCAGATCAAGAGCAGATGAATGCGCTGTTTTCGTTGGCTCAAGATGCGACGCGTTTTGCGCCACTGGAAAATCAGCTGCTACGGGCTGCTACGGCATCAGAGTCTCCTGGTGTTGGTAGCTCACGAGTCAAGGTCAGCTATAAGTCGAATAGTATCGAGTCTGCGTTTCTTCAGGAAAAGAAACAGTATAGCTACGGCCTGTAATTCTTGAGTCCAAGAAGGGCATGTTATGATTCCTAGGTGATTAAGGAGTCTAGCCCTATATGCCCAACAGTAGCGTTTCCCCTTTAGCAGTTGTTCCCTTCAACAAGGACGTACTGATTGATTTCGTTCGGCATAAGACTGGGTGGAATCAACGGAGCGAGGTCTCAAATAAGGACCAGCTGACCTATCTCTATAACTATCTCTCCGATAGTCATATCGATGCCAAGACAATACTCTTGGAGGAGGAATATATTGATAGGCACTATCTTGAGGACTACTCGGAGTATTACGCACGATGTTTTGCGACACATCCGAGGAAGTGTTCCAGGGTTCATTTCTTCAGCAATGAATTTGAAGAGCATAAATTCACTAGTGCGTTGGCTGAGAATGAATCTATATTTCTGCAACATCTTAAAGACTCGTATCTTGGTTTTGTAGTCATACGACCTATTCCTCATACATTTCTCGCCAAGGTATGCCTGAAGTGGTATCCAGAACTGGGACAGAATCCGAATTGCAAGCTGATAAAGAAGAAAAACAAAGTTTCTCTCTTTGGGTTACCTCTTGAAGTAGAAAGTGCTCCATTCCTCGAGCAAGATAAGGTAGTTTCTGCCTGTGCGACGAGTGCGTTATGGATGATGTTCAGCTCCTCCAATCATGAGTTTAATGGTGGCCTTCCATCGCCAAGCGCAATTACCAAGTCGGCAATTGGGGTGGCTAGCGAGGTCTCCAGAACATTCCCCAATTCTGGGCTTTCCATTGAACAGGTAATAAGAAGTCTGAAGTTCTTCGGACTGGAACCATTGCCCATGGGATGCGAAAATGCTTCAGATGTGAAGGAGCGGTGCTATAGCTATTTAGGGCATGGCCTTCCTGTGCTTCTTGGCGGAAGTATCTATAGAAAAAATGACGCAGACACCTTTGATCATAAGGGTAAGCATTTTGTTTGTGTCATGGGATACAAGTTGGAAGACTCCAGCCTATTGGATGATGACTTTATGCGATTTACCTCGCATTCCATTGAAAAGCTGTACGTCAATGATGATCGCTATGGTCCCTACATCAGAGTTTCAACGCTGGAGCAAGATATTGTTGTCAATGATCCTGAAAAGGGAATGCAAACTCTTAAGGGACTGGTTTTCTCGTTAAGGGATATTGGGGATGACTTTTTTGTCCCAGATGTAGCCATTGTCGGGTTGTACCATAAGATCAGACTCACATATTTGGAAATAAAAAATATGTGCAGTGCATTGGTTGAGTATTTGCAGGAATCCCAGAATATATTTGAAAGGGCATTGCCCACATTGGAAGCAAAAGACGAAGAACAAGAACGCATTCAATCATTGTTAAGTAGCAATGAAGGCTTTATAAGCGGTGAATATGACATTGCTCTGATCACTAATGCTGAACTGAAGGAGGAGTTGAGGTTGTCTGACAAATTCATAACCTTCAACGGAGCCGCTTCAAAAATCTCGTGCTTGTTGCAGAGCATGCCCAAGTATATATGGAGGTGCCGAATTTGGGGCTGTTCAGCAGGGGCTGGCAAAGAACTGTTTACGGATATTCTGTTTGACGCTACGGAAATTGCTCAGGGGCAGGTTCTGTTTGCGTATATCTCCTATGACAATAAAGCTGAAGTAATTTGGAAGGCTACTGAAGAGGCCATAACAAGCAATAGCTGGCAAAACGTCAGATTATCTGAGGACGCTAAAAAATATTTCAGCGGATTTCTGAAGTTTTTCGGGAAAAAGAAGGATCAGTCAAAACTCAATACCTTGTATGGTCCGTTGGGTTATCCGAAGAGAGGGCTGAGTGATGGTGAGTTTGATGATCACAATAATATTCAAAGAAGAACTGATATCTGGGTAATTCGTGCTGGTAGCGAGGGATTCTGGAATGAGTTGGATTTCTCCCAAACCTATCTCTGGGTGATTGATGAGAACGGTGATCTGGTTTTAGGCAAGAAGATTGAGGGTGACGATGGCAAGATGGGGCATCCGACTTTGATTGATGGAGGATTGGCTAGGCTCGGGGGTGAGCTGTTTTATAAAGAGGCAAATGAGACTTGGTACATCAATTCCAGATCACGCACATACTCCAGCCACATCAAATACGGAACACCATTATGGGAAAACTATCTGACGATCGTAGCAAATAACAATCTGAAGGGCAGGACAGTACGGATCGCTTCGACTGATAAAGATTAGGTGAACTAAGTCTTTCAGCGTTCGATTCGAACTCCACTTTCGCATAACTATGCATTATGATAAAACTTACAATTAATTGATTATTAATGTAAATAAGGATAGATTGTAGGGTATCGTCCAGCCACTTTTCTTTCACGCCCGATCTATCCGTGAATCATCCAGACCAAGACCGATCAATAGCCAGGGCGGAGGATATTGAAACCCGCCTCGCTCGGCTGGAAGCCGAATGTCTGAAATTGCAAAGGGAAAATGCGACCCTTCGCAAACAGCTTGGGTTGGAACCCCAGGTCGTTCATGAGCCGCTCCTGCCGCAGGCAACGCTCGAACCAGAACCCTTTTCAGTCTCGCTCCCAGCCAAGGTGGGGCTTGATACTGATGCCAAGATCCAGCTGTTCCGCTCCCTGTTCCGTGGGCGTGAAGATGTGTATCCAATCCGCTGGGAATCCAGGAACGGGCGTTCTGGATATTCACCTGCTTGCGATAACGAGTGGATCACAGGCCTCTGCGAAAAACCTCGCATCAAGTGCAGTGACTGCAACAATCGCAAACTGCTCACCATCACCGACCAGACCATCTATGATCACCTGAGCGGCAGAAAAGTTATTGGCACCTACGCTCTTCTGACTGATGACACCTGTTGGTTTCTGGCGGTGGATTTCGATGGTGACCACTGGCAGGAGGATGCCACTGCTTTCGTGCGAACTGCTACCCAGCACGGTATTCCAGCCAGCCTTGAAATTTCCAGATCGGGTGACGGGGCCCATGTCTGGATTTTCTTCAACAACCCAGTAGCAGCTTCAATGGCCAGACGACTGGGCACTGCTCTCATCACGTTGACCTGCAACAGTGAGCGATTGCTTAGCCTGCAATCCTATGACCGATTGTTTCCCAATCAGGACAGCATGCCCAAGGGTGGTTTCGGCAATCTGATTGCATTGCCGCTCCAGAAAGCTCCCCGTGAGAAAGGATGCAGTGTCTTCGTGGATGAATCACTAACTCCGTACCCGGATCAATGGGCTTATCTTGCCAGCGTTCAACAGGTAACCTGCGCCGCATGATGGTGATGGCAAGATCGTCACCGCAACTGACGGGATAAGTCCGTCCGGAAAATGGAAAGAAGCATAAAATGAACGAAAAAACAGCGCCATAGGCTATTGAAACAGCCCAACCCAGAACGGATTCTGGCCCGCTGCGGAAAAATTCATGGCTTCGTTCGTCACGCTTCATTTTTAAACGAGTTTCGCAGCGGTTTCAATAAATGAAAAAGTCATTGATTTATAAAAACGCTGTTTTTCACTTATTCTGAGAACCTACATGTAGGTTCTCACCAAAGATTAGATTTGCCCAGCGCTTATTTGCGGCTTTCCTAGCGATTGCCGAGCGCTGCGCCGGCTTTGTACTACTGTCAGGAAGCCCAGTTTTCAATATGCAGATTAGCGATTTGGCTAAAAGCTCGGTCGTTAGTCACCAATACCGCCCCCACGCTCAGCGCGTGCGTGGCAATCAGGAGATCCATCGGCGCAAGCACTTTACCCTGGCGGGCCATGTCGGCCCGTACAACGCCATAATGCTCTGCCGTGGCGCTGTCCCATGGCAGCACGTCGACGCGCAGCAGGAATTCACGCACGGCAAGATGAAGCCGTTTTGCACCCGGCCGGTTTGCCAAACCAAAAAGCAGTTCCCCTTCGGTGATGGCCGAGACGCAAAGGGAAGCCATTGGTGCTGCTACTACGCGTTGGACGACGGCCGGATGCCCCTTGATCAGGTGGCTCACCGTATTGGTGTCGAGCATGTAGCGTTTCATTCGCTCCAGCCCTCGAAGGGATCACGATCTTGCGTGCTTTGGTTGCGTTCCTTCTTGTCCAGGAAATCGGCAGGAATATCGGCGCCTTTAAGCACGGCAAAGAAACCATCCCAGTCAGCCGGCTTGCGCGACAAAATTACGTCGCCAGTCTCGACGTCCTGGCGAATGTAGACTTCCTTTGCGTCAAACCGGTAAGCGACCGGCAAGCGCACCGCCTGGCTGCGGCCGTTGGTGAAAAGCTTGGCTGTTTGGCTCATGGCTAGTATCCTTTGCTAACAATAGATACCACAGTATATGTCAGGCAATGGGATGTATCAAGGTATATGCTGATAATTCTACCAATCAAAATCCTGATAAGTCGCGCCAGAATGATTCACTGGCCGTAATAGCCCTCGCCCCGATGGCATTTCGTGCGTTGATGGCCAAATATCCGCTGGAAGCTATAATGCAGGCTGCCGGTTGCTGTAGGAGTATCCGAATGAACGGGATTTTATTTTGCACCGTGTTTCCACGGCGTAAAAACAGTCTAGTCAACCAGCCCATCTAAATATGGCCAAACACGAACATTATTCGCCGGTCGCATTCGACGATCCCCGGCGCCATGCTATGACCAACCGTTCGACCTGGGTCAGTGTCGGAGTCAATCTGATTCTGACCACGGCGCAGGTAGTCGCCGGCTTCCTGGCGCATTCGCAGGGGCTGATTGCCGACGGGCTGCATTCCTTATCCGATCTGGTCTGTGATTTCCTGGTGCTGCTGGCCAGCCACCATAGCAACGTGCCTGCGGACGAAGGCCATCCTTATGGCCACGGCCGGGTGGAGACGGCGGCTTCCTTCGCGCTGGGCGCCATCCTGGTGGCCACCGGTGGCGCCATTATGGTGGCGGCTGCGGTCAAGTTGCAAAACCTTGAACACCTACCCCCGGTAGCGCCGTTAGCCTTATGGACGGCGGGCCTGGCCCTGCTGGCGAAAGAGGGGCTATTCCGCTACATGCTGCATGTGGGCGAACGGCTACGCTCGCCCATGCTGATCGCCAATGCCTGGCACGCCCGGTCGGATGCCGCTTCCTCGCTGGTGGTGGCCATCGGCATCGGCTGCAACCTGCTGGGCTTCCTCTATGCCGATTCTCTGGCGGCAATCGTGGTGGGTTTTATGATTATCCGCATGGGCGTGGTGTTCGCTTGGGATGCCTTCCAGGAGCTGATTGATGCCGGCCTGTCGGTAGAGGAGGTGGACAGCATCCGCCAGACCCTGATTGATTCGCCCGGCGTGCAAAGCCTGCATGAACTGCGCACCCGCCGCATGGCGCACCGGGCACTGGTGGATGCTCACATCCTGGTTGACCCGCGTATCAGCGTCTCTGAAGGCCACAGCATCGCCGAGCGCGCACGGGCACGGGTGCTGAAAAGCCATGGCATGGTAGCCGATGTATTGGTGCACGTGGACCCGGAAGATGACAGCCACCACGACGAGCGCGCCCAACGCCTGCCGGCGCGCGAAGAGCTGCTGGAGCAACTGGCGTTATTGATGGAAGGACTGCCCAAGCCGCAGCGTGTGCTACTGCACTATCTCGGCGGCAAGGTGGATGCGGAAGTGTTCCTGCCCCCATTACCAGCTGGTGAACCCACGCTGCAACAGGCGCAGCAAATGGTTTCCAGCAGGCTCGCCCATGACCATGTGCTGCGTTCGGTCACCTTGTATTCATCGGCTTCAGGTAGTGCCAACAAGTAACGATGGCCCGGTTTTACTGATTGGTTCGAGGCAGAGCTAATACGTTTTATCCAGATGGAATCCGGTCACCTGCTGATCCTCGGTATGTAGTAGGAGCTTGATACGGGTTTCACCGTGCGCTGGGATGCCGGTTTCCACCTCGGATGGTGCAGGCAGATATTGTTGCGGGGTAAAAGTACGGCGCAACAGCGGGTGATCCTGGTCGTCGGTCAGCGTGACGATCAAGGAGGGGTACGCTTGCGTAAATCCAGCCCGGTTGAACAGGGCAGCGCTCAGCACGATCACGTTTTCGTGCTCGGGGTCTTGCTGCATTTCATAATCATCAATGCTTATCAGGCCAATTTCGCGCGGCAGGTCAACGCGGCAGCCTAGCGTGGCGCAAGCGCGCGCTAGGTAGGGCTGGCTCCAGGGCAAACGTGCGGCAATTTCCGTGCGCAGGAAATACACAGCCTGCCCCAGCGCAATCAATAGCAGCAGCAGGATCAGCGGCAGTAACAGCCGGCGTGATGGAGGGGTTTCTTGTTGCAGGAAAGGCGGGATAGCAGGATCGGCTTCAGTCACCACCGGCAAGGTTGTTATTCGCGGTTCCGACTCCAACGGTTGCGGCTCTGGTGCGGCGGGGACTATTTCCGTCAGGTAAGATAGGGCGTTGAATACTTGCTGGCATTTGCCGCAGCGCACCTCGCCGCGCTGTGCGGCCAATTGCTCCGGCCGAACCCGGAAGCGGGTGGTACAGGCAGGGCAGGTGGTGACTAGGCTCATTGGCAACCCTAGCGTTTGGTACCCGTCAGCAGCACCCAGTTCTCCATGGGCTGTGGCTCATCCATGTCGAACCAGGCGGCGTAAACGGCGCGAACGTCCTCCGCCTGCTCGCGCAGGATGCCGGACAGCGCGATGCGCCCACCCCGGCGGCAGTAGCCAGCCAACGCGGGGGCGAGCAGCTTGAGCGGGCTGGCGAGGATATTGGCAACGACTACGTCAGCCGTGAACGCCGGTATGGCGTCGGGCAGCACAAAGCTGACCTCGGCATGGTTATTGGCGGCATTGTGGCGGCTGGCTTCCATTGCCTGCGGGTCGATGTCTACCCCCAGCACCATGCCCGCACCCAGCCGTTTGGCGGCAATAGCCAGGATGCCGGAACCGCAGCCATAATCCAGCACGGATTCGCCGGCGCGCAGATGGTCGGCCAGCCAGGCGAGGCAGAGGTGGGTGGTGGGATGGCTGCCGGTGCCGAAAGCCAGCCCAGGGTCAAGCACAATGTTGAGGGCGTCGGGGTTGGGCGCATCATGCCAGGAAGGCACGATCCACAGGTCGTCCCGGATGCGAATCGGATCAAACTGCGACTGAGTGGCGCGCACCCAGTCCTGCTCGGCGACGGTGTCCACGGCGTAGTTGAGCGGCGCCAGCCTGGTGGCCTGTTCCAACTCGTGGATGAGGGTAGTGACATCGGCATCTGCGGGCAACAGCGCGCTGACCACGTTGTGGTGCCACATGCCGGGTGGCGCTTCGCCCGGTTCGCCAAAAATCGGCTGCTCGGCGTCGGTGGCGGCATCGGCATCCTCGATACTGACTGCCAGCGCGCCCAATTCCATTAGCGCGTCGCTTAAAACTTCAGCGGTTTCCTCGCCGGCGTCAATCCTGAGCGATAGCCAACCCATTATTTGGAAACAATGCCGAGCTTGTGTTCCAGGTAATGGATGCTGGTGCCGCCCTGGCGGAATTCGCCATCGCTCATTAGCTCGAGGTGCAGCGGGATATTGGTCTTGATGCCTTCCACCACCATTTCCGACAGCGCGATGCGCATGCGATTGAGCGCCTGCTCGCGGGTGTCGCCGTAGGCCAACAGCTTGCCGATCATGGAATCGTAATTGGGCGGCACCATGTAGCCGTGGTAGGCGTGTGTATCCACCCGGATGCCGGGGCCGCCGGGGATATGGAACGCGGTGAGACGTCCCGGCGAAGGCACGAAGGTATGCGGGTCTTCGGCATTGATGCGGCATTCCACCGCGTGACCACGTAGCTGGATGTCCTTCTGCTTGAACGGCAGCTTTTCGCCGGCGGCGACGCGGATTTGCATCTGCACGATGTCGATGCCGGTAATGAGTTCGGTGACTGGGTGCTCCACTTGTACTCGCGTGTTCATTTCGATGAAATAGAACTCGCCGTTTTCATAGAGGAATTCGAAAGTGCCGGCGCCTCTATAGCCAATCGTGCGGCAGGCCTCGGCACAGCGTTCGCCGACGGCGGCAATCAGCTTGCGATCCACGCCCGGCGCCGGTGCTTCCTCCAGCACCTTTTGGTGGCGGCGCTGCATGGAACAATCGCGCTCGCCCAGGTAGACGGCGTTGCCATGCTGGTCGGCCATCACCTGGATTTCGATGTGGCGCGGCTGGGTGAGGAATTTTTCCATGTACACCATGGGGTTGCCGAAGGCGGCCTGCGCTTCGGCCTTGGTCATGCTGACCGAATTGAGCAGCGTGGCCTCGGTATGCACCACGCGCATGCCGCGCCCGCCACCACCACCGGCGGCTTTGATGATGACCGGGTAGCCAACCTGCTTGGCCATGCGCATGGTTTCTTCGGGGTCGTCGCCCAGGGCGCCGTCGGAACCTGGCACGCACGGCACGCCCGCCTTCTTCATCGCATCTTTGGCGCTGACCTTATCGCCCATCAGGCGGATGGTTTCGGCGCGCGGGCCAATGAAAGCGAAGCCGGACTGCTCCACGCGCTCGGCAAAATCCGCGTTTTCCGAGAGGAAGCCGTAACCGGGATGGATGGCCTCGGCATCGGTGACCTCGGCGGCACTGATAACCGCTGGGACGTTGAGGTAGGACAGGGCGGATGAGGCAGGGCCGATACACACCGATTCATCAGCCAGCTTGACGTACTTGGCTTCACGGTCGGCTTCGGAGTGCACTGCGACGGTCTTGATGCCCAGTTCGCGGCAGGCTCTTTGAATACGCAGGGCGATTTCACCCCGGTTAGCGATAAGGACTTTTTCAAACATTTCGATACCTTAAAAATTCAAGTTTCTAAGCCAGACAAGGCGCGAATGAAAAATGACGACGCGGCATATGTCTGAATATGTAAGGAGTCATTTTTCGTGAGTAACGCCGTATGGCGACGAAAATTGGATTTTTAGCCAATGATGAAGAGTGGTTCGCCATATTCCACCGGATGGCCGTTCTCGACCAGGATAGCCTTGATGACGCCGCTCTTGTCGGCCTCGATCTCATTGAGCAGCTTCATGGCTTCGATAATGCACAGTGTTTCGCCGGCCGTCACACTGGAGCCGACTTCGACGAAAGGCTTGGCTTCCGGCGAGGACGAGCGGTAAAACGTCCCGACCATGGGTGACTTGACCACATGGCCGTCCACCACGGGAGCAGCAGCTTCCACGGCCGCCACGGCAGGAGCTGCCGGTGGTGCCATGTGCATCATCGGCTGTTGCATGTAAGCCGGTGCATATTGCACCTGGCCGCTGGCTGGCTGGCGGCTGATGCGGACTTTTTCTTCGCCTTCGGTCAGCTCCAGCTCCGAGATGCCGGATTCCTCGACCAGGTCGATCAGTTTTTTGAGTTTGCGCAGATCCATGGATGTCCCCAGATTCAATCTTGTAGTTTGTTGATGGCATACTCCAGCGCTAGCTCATAGCCTTGCGCGCCCAGACCACAAATCACGCCGACGGCGATGTCGGAGAAATAAGAGTGGTGGCGGAAGGATTCGCGTGCATGCACGTTGGAGAGGTGTACTTCGATAAACGGTATCTTGACCGCCGCCAGCGCGTCGCGCAGGGCGACCGAGGTGTGGGTGAAGGCGGCGGGGTTGATCAGGATGAAATCGGTTTTGCTGCCGGCCAGCGTCTGTACCTTGCCGACCAGTTCCGCCTCGCTGTTGCTCTGGAATGCCTCCAGTGCCACCCCGGCGGATTTTGCCCGTGTCGTCAGACGCTGATTGATGCTGTCCAGCGTGGCGCTGCCATAGTGTTCCGGTTCGCGCAGCCCCAATAAATTCAGGTTGGGGCCATGCAGCACTAGGATGGATTTTTCAGCCATTATTGCTTGTTTTTCCATTTGCATGAGGCTGCAAGTTTGCCGCAAATCGGGGGTAGTTGTCCAGAGAATTGCCGGAATTTAACGAAATTCCAGTTTTTTCAGATGGTTAGCTTGGGGTGTTTAACAAGGGTTGTAACGCTTGTTCCAAAGCCGGTATGTCGAGCAAGCCGAAGTAGGAGGCGAGCACCTTGCCATCGCGTCCAATCACCACGGTATAAGGCAGTACGCTCTGGTTGTTGCCCATTGCGGCAGCCAGGTTGGAAGCTTCGGAATCGCCGGCCAGTAACGGGTAGCTGACCGGGTTCTGTTGGACAAACTCCCGTAGTTTGCCGGCATCATCGGTGGCGATGCCAACAATTCGCAGTCCGCGGGTTTGATATTTTTCCTGCAACCTGGAAAGTTCCGGCATTTCCTCGCGGCATGGCGGGCACCAGGTGGCCCAAAAGTTGACCACCAACACTTGGCCGCGCCACTGGCTAAGAGCCTGCATGTTGCCGTTGGCGTCGGGAAAGCTGGCGGCAAATAGCACTGCGTTACTGCTGGCATCGGTTGGATTGTCCGCATGCCGGGCGGGCGGCAGCGCCCGGATCACAGCCAAAGTCGTCATGACTGCCAGCAGCAGGGTGATCAGCAGTCTAGCGTTGGCGCGCATTCGCCGTCCTTATGGCTGTAAAGCGTGTTGAGCGTGACCAGGAATTCATCGGCGTTTTTATAGCCTTTGACTTTAACCTGCGTAATTTCGCCGCCCTGCCGGTCGAAGAAAACGATGCCGGGTGGGCCGAACAGGCCGAAATGCTGCAGCATGGCGTTATCTTCCGCCGAATTGGCCGTCACGTCGGCTTGCAGCAGCGTCACATTTTTCAGCAGCTTGCCGACACGCGGATCGCTGAAGGTGAACTGCTCGTATTCCTTGCAGGAAACACACCAGTCGGCATAGAAATCCAGCATCACTAAGTGGCCCTTGGCCTGCTTGATGGCGGCCGCCAATTCATCCAGGTTTTTCACGCGCTGGAACGGCAGTGCCTTGGGTTTTTCCGTGGAGCTGCCATACAGTCCGGCCAGCGGCTGCAGCGGGTTCTTGCTGCCGCCCAGCGCGCCCAGCAGCAGCCCGATGCCGCACACCAGGGCGATGATGCCGACGCCTTTCCACAGCCTGGCCCAGGAACTGGCCCTAGGCGGCAGGCTGTCTAGCGCGTGCAGGTAGATGGCAGGGACGATCAGCAGCGCCGCCCATAGCGCCATTTGCAGCGCGGATGGGATCACCGGCCCGATCAGCCACACCGCCATGCCCAGCATCACCACGCCGAAGAAATTGCGTACTGCATTCATCCATGGCCCGGTCTTGGGCAGCAAGGCGCCGGCTGAAGCGCCGACCAGCAGCAGTGGCACCCCCATGCCCAGCGACAGTGCGAACAGCGCCACCCCGCCCAACAGCACATCGTGGGTCTGGCTGATGAACAGCAAGGTACCGGCCAGCGGTGCGGCCACGCACGGGCTGAGGATCAAGGCGGACAGGATGCCTATCAGGAACACCCCGGCAAAACGGCCGCCCTTGATGCGGTTGGTGAGGCCGATGATGCGGCCTTCCAGCCCGCCCGGCAGTTGCAGCTCGTAAAAACCGAACATGGAAAGTGCCAGTAAAACGAAGATCAGCGCGCCGAAGCTGAGCGCCCATGGGTTTTGCAGGGCAGAACTGACAAGGTGGCCAGACAGTCCGGCGACAACGCCGGCCAGCGTGTAGCTCAGCGCCATGCCCAGGGTGTAGGCCAGCGACAGGTTGAAGGCATGCAAGCGGGTCGGGTGCGACCCTTGGCCGACGATGATGCCGGACAGGATGGGGATCATCGGCAGCACGCACGGCGTCAGCGACAGCAGCAGGCCGAAGCCGAAAAAGCCGAGCGCAACCAGCCATAGTTTGCCGCTTTGCAGTAGCGATTTGATGCGGCTATCCTCGTCAGCAGCGGGTGGCGCGACGGCATTGGCAGCGGGCAGGGAGATTTCAAACGTCTTGCGAATCGGTGCGTAGCATAGGCCTTTTTCACTGCAGCCCTGGTAGCTGGCCAGCAGCGTGATTTTGCCCGCGCCACCAGCTTGCAGGCGGAGCGTGGCGTCGAAGCCGTGGTGATAGACCACGGTGTCGCCAAAACTGGGGTCATGCTTGGTTTCGCCCGGCGGCAGGCCAACCATGGCGATGCCGCCCTGGCTGCCCGGCTTCAATTTGAAACTGATGCGGTCACGGTACAGATAATGACCGGGCGCGATGGTAAAGCCCGCTTTCAGGGTCTGGCCGTCAATGGCGCTGATCGTCAGCTTGAAGGCCTGATCCGGTTCCAGGAAAGCGTCCTGTGGTTCGTCGAAGAACTGGCTTTTGCCGTCGCCGGCAAAAGCTGGCGCGACCAGTAAGCAAAGCAGTAACAGCAACACTTGTAGCGCAGGCGCCCTCGCCTGCATTTTCCCTCTCCCCAACCCTCTCCCGCTTGCGGGAGAGGGGGCTTGAAAAGTGGCGGGCGAGGCCGCCTGCACTACCCTAAAACGGCTCATGGCAAAGGAAACAAGGTGCAACATCAGGATGAAGTCTCTTTGGATACCCAGTTCAAATAGGCCGGCAGGCCGCCCGTCACTGGGACATGGATGATTTCGGGAAGTTCGTAGGGGTGAAATTCTCGTATGGTCTGCTCCAGTGCGGCGTAGCGTTCTACAGTAGTCTTGATCAGCATCGGGATTTCCTGCGCACTTTGCGTTTTGCCCTGCCAGTGGTAGATTGAGGTGCAGGGCGCCAGGATGTTGACGCAGGCGGCCTGCCGCTGTTCTATCAATTTCCCCGCCAGTGTTTCGGCGCTGGCGCGGTCGGGCAGGTTGGTGAGGACGAGAATGACGTTCATGGAAGGATGGTTGTAGATGCCAATTTTGCTGCTGATTTTACTCGCATTCCCGGTGCTGGAGTTGGTGCTGTTGTTCAAACTCGGCGCCATCTTCGGCTGGTGGCTGGCGGGTTATTTGCTGATTAGCGCGCTTTGCGGCTTTATTCTGATTCAGGACGAGCGCGTCATGGTGTTCGGGCGCTTGGTGCAAACCCTGCAAACTGGCCGGCACCCGCTGCTGGCCTTGCTCACCAGCGCCAAAAAGGTCATCGCCGGGCTGCTGCTGATTTTCCCCGGTGTTATCAGCGACGTGCTGGCCGTATTACTGCTCATCATCCCACTGCCATCCATGCGCCAACCCATGCCGGAACAAGAGGACGACGTGATTGAGGGCGAGTGGCGGCGCGAAGATTAGGCTGTTATTGTAGCGCAGGCGCCTCGCCTGCCTTGGTTATGGCCTTGTGGTAAACTGCGCGCTTTGCGCGAACCCGTCCTGATTCCCATGTCTTTCCAAGTCACCATCCAGCCCAGCGGCCACCAATTCTCCATCCAGAGTGACGAAACGGTATTGAGCGCCGCGCTCGACGCCGGTTTCAACCTGCCTTACGGTTGCCGCAACGGCGCCTGCGGCGCCTGCAAGGGCAAGGTGCTGGAAGGCATGGTTAACCACGGCCACTACCAGGCGCACGCCTTGAGCGAGCAGGAAAAGGAAGACGGCAAAGCCTTATTCTGCTGCGCCACGCCGCAGTCCGACCTGGTGATCGAATGCCGCGAAGTCACAGCCGCCGGCGCCGTGCGCGCCAGGATCATGCCGTGCCGGGTGCAAAAGCTGGAACACGTGGCGCACGACGTGATCGTGATGTGGCTCAAGCTGCCCGCCAACGAACGCATGCAGTTCCTCGCCGGCCAGTACATCGAATTCCTGCTCAAGGACGGCAAGCGCCGCGCCTTCTCGCTGGCCAATGCCCCGCACGATGACGAGTTGCTGGAGCTGCACCTGCGCCTCATTCCCGGCGGCCAGTTCACCGAATACGTGTTCAACGAAATGCAGGAAAAAACCATCCTGCGACTGGAAGGCCCGCTCGGCAGCTTCTACCTGCGTGAGGAAAGCGGCAAGCCGGTCGTCTTCATCGCCGGCGGCACCGGCTTCGCCCCTATCAAGGGCATTATCGAACACGCCCTGCACCTCAACTTGCAGCGCAAGATGCTGCTCTACCGTGGCTCGCTGGCCCTGCGCGACCTCTACCTGCCCGACCTGGCGCCGCGCTGGCAGGCCGAACACGGCGTCAGTTACGTGCCGGTGCTGTCTGACCCGCGCCCCGAGGACGACTGGAGCGGCCGCACCGGGCTGGTCCACCAAGCCGTGCTGCAAGACATCCCGGATTTAAGCGGCTACCAGGTCTACTGCTGCGGTGCCCCCGCCATGGTCGAAGCCGCCCACAAGGACTTCACCGCCGCCGGCCTGCCGGAAGACGAGTTTTTCTCCGACGCGTTCACCTTCGCGCCGAGGAAGTAAGACGGCAAAACAAGGAGGTAGCTTGGGTGGAGTGAACCGAAACCCGGGTTTCGTTTTTTAGCTGGTGGCTAAAGCCACCAAAGGAAAAGCCGCAGGATTGCGGATGGATTCGACCGCCAGGTCAATATCCAGTGATGGCCAAAAAAGGTGATTCTCGGCAAGCCACTCAACCTCGCATAACTGCTCGATTGTCGCGCCCCGGAACCACGGGAAATCGGCAAACGGCAAAAACAACTCTTCATCGGCCAGCAATAGCCAGAAGCCGTGCTTTGAAACATGCGTGATTTCAACCTGGGAAATGGGAGTGCCAAGCATGGGTGATCTCCTCCATGTGAACAATGACAAGCCGTTGCGCTTCCTTGATTAGGTTTCTGGTAGCCTCGGATGTAGCGCAGCGAAATCCGAGGAGTCTCATGGAATGCAGTAACCCGGATTACGCCTTCGGCTTCATCCAGGCTACGCTTGCTCTTTATGGTGTGGCCGCGCTAACAGTCCTATTGAAGTCGAGTGCAGCATCCCATTGATTTGGCACGCACCCGAACATGTTGTCACATGAGACGCTGACAAGAATTTTGTACTTGCCACCGCCCATCGGCTCTTTTGTGACCTGCACCGCAATGGAAGGGCTGCCGCCAGTAGCGTTGTATGTTTGTAACAGCACGTTGGTGGTTGTTTGTAGTTTAAAACCAGCGTTGTGAACGATCCAGAGTTGGGCTGCCTCCCACTTGGCATTGCAATCTTTCTCGTCATTGCAGATTGGCGTGGTCTGCTCAAGCTCTGCCCGTTTTGCCTGCATTGCCGGCGATGTCGTTGTTGCACAGCTAGCCAAGAGTCCGGAAAGTAGGATGCTCGTAGTAAGTGCAAGGATGCTAGAACGATTCATGTTTCCCCCATTTGGCGAGTTGGTGCCACTGTTAAAAGCCTAACGCAATATGTACGACAAAATTTGTCCAATAATCCAGTCACCATGTCGCATAGGCTGGATTAATGAAAACAACTTTATGATTTAAAAGCACTTGTAAAATTAATTCAGACAACCAACAAATCAAATACGGTACAAAAACACCCTTCACCCACATTCCCGCATCTTGCACTCCAAACTCTGCCGGTAATGCCGGTCGGCTTCATCCTGTTGCCCCATGCTTTCCAGCATGGTGGCCAGCGCGTAATGGGCGGCGCTGCCGGGGCGGACGCTGAGGCTGGCTTCCAGGTAACTTTGCGCTTTGCCCCATAGTTCCTGGCGGACGCACAGCTTGCCTAAGGAGAGCAGCAGGTTGGCGTCGTCGTGGTGGCTTTTCAGCCAGTATTCGGCTTGCTGCAATTGCTTGAGCGGGTCGTCGCCGGCGCAGTCGCCGTAGAGGGCGGCGAGGTTGCTGTCCCATTCGCGCGTCAGGCTCATTTCGATGGCTTGCGCGGCGGTGTGGTCGTCGCCGGCCTGCACAAAAGTCTGTGCGGCGGCTTGCGCCAGGCGCGGGTCGAGGCGGTCGTCGTCGGGAATTTTCTTCCAGTAGGCCAGCAGTTCCTCGCGATTGCCGGCGCGGCGGCCCAGCAGTTGGCGGTAGGCGTTGCCTTGCAGTTCGCGTAGCTGGATGGGGGAAAGCGCTTCGCGCTTTTCCAGCGTGGCCAGCAGGTTGAGCACCTGTTCCCAGTTGCCGAGGCGCTGCTGGATCTTGAGTTCCAGCCGCAATGCCGGGATGTGGCGCGGTTCGATTTTTTCCAGTTGGCGCAGCGCGTGCAGCGCCAGCTGGTTTTCGCCGTCGTCCAGCATCAGTTCGGCTTGCGACAATAACCGCGCCACGACAGCCTGCGGGGCGAGGCGCTCGGCCTCGGCCAGATAGAAGTCGCGCTTGGCTTGGTGGTTGAGCTTGTGCGCCGCGCGCGCCGCGACCAGGGCGGAAAGGCCGGCATCCTCGCCCAGCTCCAGGGCGCGCGCCGCCGCTTTTTCCGCCTTGCCGTAGCGGCCCTCGGCCAGGGCGTGCAGCCCTTCCAGCAAGGCAGCGTGGGCTTCCTTCTGGCGTTTGGCCTGCTTGTAGTCGCGCACGCTTTGCGGCAGGCGCAGGGTGTAGCTGATCAGCCGCAGCAGGCCGTGCAGCGAGAAAAAACCGACCACCAGCAGGATCACCAGCAGGTTGAGCGAAAGCTCCATGCGGTAAGGCGGCTGTACCAGCAACACATAGCCGTCGTTGGAGCCGGCCACCAGCGACAGCGCGACGGCGCCGCCGAGAATCAGCACCAGCCAGATCAGCAGCTTCACTTTTTACTCCGCTCAAGGGTGAGCTTGTACTTGGCCACAGCATTAAGGCTGGCGTTGATGTCCGGCAGTTGCAGGGTAATGGCGCTGGCCAACAGCTGATCCAGCGTGGCGAGCGCGGTTTGGGTGGCGCTGTCGCCGGTGTCGAAATTGCCCTTGATCCAGGCTGCGGCGATGCGCAAATCGCTGCGGTAGCTGAATTCGTCGTGCTGCAGCAGGGCGATGCGCGCCGACAGCAGGCGCAGCTTGAGGTTTTCGCGCAGGAAATAGGCCTGGTCGGGCGCCAGCAGCGGCGCTTCGGGGTGGTCCACGCGCTCGATGCGCACCATACGCTTCATGTCCTGCCAGATTTCCTGCACCAGGTGGCGCCACGGGTTGTTGCTGTAGTCGGGCGCGGTGGCGGTGTCTTCCGGCTTGGGGTGGTGCTGGCTGGCCAGCGGCAGCTTGGCGGCGGCTTCGATCAGCCCTTCCAGCTTCAGGCTCAGGCCCACCGTATCCACGTTGGGCAGGGCTTGCAGGCGCTGGATGTCCTTGCCGAGGACCTTGCGCAGCTGGATGATCTGCGGCTTGTCGAGGTCTTGCAGGCGGCTGTCGGCGGTTTGCATGGCGAGCAGCGCGGGCTTGATGTTGCCGGCCAGTTGCAATTGCTGGCTGGCGATGATGAGCAATTGCTCCACTTGGGAGATAGTCCACTCGTCGCGGTTGTTGGCGAGTTGGAGATAAAGTGTCTGCAAGGCCTCCTGCTGGTTATGCGATTCTTCCAGCTTCTGCTCGAGCAGGGCGATTTTGGCGCTGGCCTGCGCCACGCTGTCGTCGGCGCGCTTGGCCAGCAGTTCGCTGGTACGGTTGCGTTCGTCAAACTGGCTTAAGCGCTGGCTGAGCGTCTGTTCCAGCTTGTTGGCACGTTGGCGTTGATCCAGCCATTGCCAGGTGGTTGCCGCCAGCGCAATCAAGGCAGCGGCCAGCGCCCATTTCGCCAGTGGGCTGGCCCCAGCGGGCGGGGTGGCGGGTTGTTCGGTGGCGGTAATTTCTTCGTTCATAGCGGTTATGCGCCCGTTGGTTGGTGGCGGATCAGGCATTGCAGCATGGCTTCATCGCCCGGCTCCTCCGCCACGGCGACCCGCAGGCCGTGGCTGCGCGCCAGTTCGGCGATGCGCGGATGGTTGACGCACAACAAGGTGCTGCGCAGCCATTCGGCATTGCCGGCCAGCGCGATCAAATTGCGTAACGCCTCGCTGCTGGTGACGACCACTGCATGCAGTTGGTTATTCTGCCACAGGCGCGGCAAATCGCCAGCGTCCGTTTGCGGATTGACGCGGCGGTAGCATTCGGCAAACACCACTTCGGCGCCGCGCTCGCGCAGTTGCTCGGCCAGCAGCTCGCGTCCGCCCTGGCCGCGGAAGATGACGATGCGCTGGTCTGCCACCTCTTGCATTTGCGGCAAGGCCAGCAAGTGCTCGCTGTCGAAGCGCTGCTTTGGCGTGAGTACCTGGTAAACGCCGAACTCTGCTAGTTCCGCCGCCGTGCTGGAGCCGATAGCGGCGAAGCGCAGCTTGGGCGGCAACGGCGGACGCACTCTGGGCATGCCTTGCTGCACCGCGTTGCTGCTGATGAAAATGGCCCAGTCGAAGCTGTCGAGGTGGGCGATAGTGTTATCGAAGGTGGAATAATCGTCGAGTGGGGCGATGGCCAGCAACGGGAACAGGATGGGCTGGCCGCCTTGTGTGGCGATCAGCTCGGCCAGGCGCTGTGCCTGCTCGGCCGGGCGGGTGATGACAATGGCGCGCCCGGCCAGTGCGGGAATATGGGGATCGCGTAGCGACACTACATCCCCCTCGCCCGCGTGCGGGAGAGGGCGGGGGTGAGGGAACGATTATGGTGTTCTTCCATAATCGTCAGGCATGGCCGGGCAGTGTGGCCAGGATGCGGTCGGCACCCTGCGCGATCAGCTTGCGTGCCAGCGCCCGGCCCAGTTCGTCGGCATGTGCCGGCGCGCCGTGCACTTCGTCGCGCACCATTTCGCCGCCGTCCACGCTGGCGACGAAGCCTATCATGTGCAGCAGGTTGCCCTCGACGCGGGCGAAGGCGCCCAGCGGCACCGTGCAGCTGCCGGCCAGGGCGCGGCTCATGGCGCGTTCGGCCTCCACGCAGGCGGCGGTTTCGGCGTGGTTGAGCGGCGCCAGCAATGCGCGCATGTCGTCGCGGTCGTTGCGGATTTCGATGCCGAGCGCGCCCTGGCCGACTGCCGGGATGCTTTGCTCCGGTGCGATTAGCTGGGTGATGCGGCTCTCCAGGCCGAGGCGCTTCAGGCCGGCGGCGGCGAGGATGATGGCGGCGTACTGGCCTTCGTCCAGCTTGCGCAGCCGGGTTTGCAGGTTGCCGCGCAAGGATTCGATTTTCAGGTGCGGGAGGCGTGCCTGCAGCTGGCTTTGCCGGCGCAGGCTGGAAGTGCCGACCACGCTGCCCGGCGGCAGGTCTTCCAGCCGTTCAAAACGGCTGGAAACAAAAGCATCGCGCGGGTCTTCGCGCTCGCCCGTCGCCGCCAGCGCAAAGCCCTGCGGCAGATTCATGGGCACGTCCTTCATCGAGTGCACCGCCAGATCGGCGCGGCCGTCGGCCAGCGCCTGCTCCAGTTCCTTGACGAACAAGCCCTTGCCGCCGATGCGCGCCAGCGGGGAATCCAGGATCTGGTCGCCGGTAGTGGTCATGCCGAGGATTTCCACTTCGGTTTGCGGATACAGGGCTTGCAGGCGCGCCTGGATATGGCGTGCTTGCCACAGAGCCAGCGCACTTTCGCGCGAGGCAATCACGAGTTTTTTCGGTGGATTCAACATGGCCGGGATTTTAGCACGGGGCGCTGTTACAAAGGTTTTGCAACGTTTTGCTTTATACTTCGAAAAATTTATTCAAGGTCCCATGTCATGCAGGATAAAAGCAAAGCCTGGTCTGGCCGTTTCAACGAACCGGTAGCCGAATTGGTGAAGAAATACACCGCTTCGGTGGATTTCGACCAGCGCCTGGCCGAGTTTGACATCCAGGGCTCCTTGGCGCATGCCCACATGCTGGGCGCGCAGGGCATCATCAGTGCCGCCGACGTAGCCGCCATTGAACAAGGCTTGGGGGAAATTCTGGCAGAAATCCGCGCCGGCCAGTTCGAGTGGCTGCTCGACCTGGAAGATGTGCACCTCAACATCGAAAAGCGGTTGACGGACAAGGTCGGCGATGCCGGCAAGCGTCTGCACACCGGCCGCTCGCGCAACGACCAGGTGGCGACCGACGTGCGCCTGTGGCTGCGCGCCACCGTGGATGACGTGCTGGCCGGCATCCGCAAGCTGCAAGTTTCCATCCTCGACCTCGCTGAGCAGCACGCCGACACCGTCATGCCCGGCTTTACCCATTTGCAGGTAGCACAACCGGTGACGTTTGGACATCATTTGCTGGCTTACTACGAGATGCTCAAGCGCGACGCCGGACGCTTTGCCGACGCCCGCAAGCGTATCAACCGCCTGCCACTGGGCGCCGCCGCGCTGGCCGGCACCAGCTATCCCATCGACCGGGAAATGGTGGCGCGCGAACTGGGCTTCGACGGCGTGTGCGAGAACTCGCTGGACGCCGTTTCCGACCGCGACTTCGCCATCGAATTCACCGCCGCCGCCGCGTTGGTGATGACGCACCTCTCGCGCTTTTCCGAGGAACTGATTCTGTGGTCTTCTCCGCGTTTTGGCTTCGTGGACATTGCCGATCGTTTCTGCACCGGCTCCTCCATCATGCCGCAGAAAAAGAACCCCGATGTGCCGGAGCTGGTAAGAGGCAAGACCGGCCGCGTCAACGGCCACCTGGTTGCCCTGCTGACCCTGATGAAAGCCCAGCCGCTGGCCTACAACAAGGACAACCAGGAAGACAAGGAAGGCCTGTTCGACACCGCCGATACGCTGCTGGTGACGCTGGAAATCTACGCCGACATGCTGCGCGGCGTGAAAGTGGACAAAGCCGCCATGCGCCAAGCCGCCAGCGAAGGTTTCGCCACCGCCACCGACCTCGCCGATTACCTGGTCAAGAAAGGCCTGCCATTCCGCGACGCCCACGAAGCCGTAGCCCGCGCCGTCCGCCACGCCGTGGACAAAGGCTGCGACCTCGCCGACCTGTCACTGGCCGAGCTGCAAGCCTACTCCCCGCTGGTGGCCGAGGACATCTTCGGCGTGCTCACCCTGGAAGGCTCGCTGGCCAGCCGCAACCACATCGGCGGCACCGCGCCGGAGCAGGTCAGAAAAGCCATCGCCAGGGCGCGTCAGTACCTTGGTTAGCCCTTTATGACCTTTGCGGACATCTCACCCGTTGTATCGTTGATTGCTCTTGCAGTATCACTGTTTACGTTGTGGTTCACCATTCTTCGGCGCGGCACCGTACGTAGCACACATCCGTCATTTGTCGTTTTTCGCTATGACTTCGTAGAAAAGAGTGTACCGCAGGCCAAAATATTCTTTCGTTCGCTGCTCTTCAGCACTGGTAAGCGCGGTCAGGTTATTGAAAATCTCTTCCTCCGCGTCCGCGAAGGCTCACGCCAATCAGAATTTTCGTTCTGGGGTTACGGAGACAAAGACCTCGTTCGTGGCAGCGGACTGTTCGTTCCAGAAACAGGCATGGCCACAAACCACCACTTCAATCCAGTTGACTCCGAAATCCTCTTTCTCTTCTCGCAAGGCTCGTATTCCTTGGAGCTTGTAGCGAAGCTCGTCGGGAGGGAGCGCCTAGTTTCACTATGGGACGTAACTCTCGAAATGCCTGCTGGGGTGTTTGGTTCCACGATCGCTCGTGAAACGGCAGTGTTCTACAATTGGTCGCCCGAACAGAGATGCTACATTGCATCAATCGAGAAACGGTCAGTCTAGTAGGGTGGGCAACTTGTTGCCCACAGGTTCAGGCAACACGGTCAACCACACTCTAGTTTTCCTAGTGAGCGCTTGTAAATCAACCTTTACAACGGTTCCGGCAAAAACATCTGCAACAACTCGTTCAAAAACCGCTGCCCTTGCCGCGTCGGTTTGATCTCTAAGTGGTCGCGCGTCAGCAGGCCGCGCGCTTCGGCCTGATTCAAAGCGGTATCCACCACGCTGATCGGCAGGCCAGTGCGCTGCTGGAACAGTGCCACCGGGAAGCCGTCGGTCAGCCGTAGCGCATTCATCATGAATTCGAAGCCGATGTCCTGGCGCGTGACTTCCCATTCCTGTTCCGCACCGTTGCCGGCTTCCACCGCCTTGAGATAGGCATTGGGGTGCTTGGGCCTAGCTTGGCGCAGCGCCTTGTCGTGGAACGACAGCTTGCCGTGGGCGCCGGCGCCGATACCAAGATAATCACCGAACTGCCAGTAGTTGAGGTTGTGGCGGCAGCGGCGGCCCTTGACCGAGAAAGCCGAGGTTTCGTAATGGCCATAGCCGTGCTCGGCCAACTCCTGTTCCAGCATTTCTTGCATCGTCGCGCTGGTGTCGTCGTCGGGCAATAGCGGCGGGGTGCGGTGGAACGGGGTGTTGGGCTCAATGGTGAGGTGGTAAGCGGAGAGGTGTTGCGGCTGATAGCCGAGCGCGGCGCGCATGTCGGTTAGCGCTTGCTCTTGGGTTTGGCCAGGCAGGGCGTACATCAGGTCCAGGTTGACGTTGTCGAAGGTGGCCAGCGCCAGTTCCACGGCGCGGTGCGCTTCGCGGGCGTCGTGGATGCGGCCAAGGGCTTTGAGGTGCTGGTCGTTGAAGCTCTGGATGCCCAAGGATAAGCGGTTCACGCCGGCGTCACGGAAGCCGGCGAACTTGGCGGCTTCCACGGTGCCGGGGTTGGCTTCCAGCGTGATCTCGGCTTCGTATTCCAGCGGCAGCAGGGCGCGTACATTGCTTAAAATTTTGTCTATGGCCTCGGCGCTGAACAAGCTGGGCGTGCCGCCGCCGAAGAAAATGCTGTGTATGCGCCGCCCCCACACTTGCGGCACGGACTGCTCCAGGTCGCGGATCAGGGTGGCGACGTATTGTTCTTCCGGGATGTTCTGGCGCGCTTCGTGCGAGTTGAAATCGCAGTACGGGCATTTGCGCACGCACCACGGGATGTGAATGTAGAGACTTAGGGGTAAAGCTTGCTCGAAACTTATCAAAGCGGTACGGCGCGCAACTTTTCCACCAGCGCGCGCAGCGCCTGGCCGCGATGGCTGACGCGGTTCTTGTCCTCGGTGGAAATCTCGGCCACGGTCTGGTTGAGCGTGGTGTCGAGGAACAGCGGGTCGTAGCCGAAGCCGCCCTGACCGCGCGCGGCTGGCAGGATGACGCCATGCCATTGGCCTTCGGCGATGATGGGTTGCGGGTCATCGGCGTGGCGCAGCAATACCAGCGCGCAGTGGTAATGGGCGCGGCGGTCGGCGATGTTCTGCATGGCATTCAACAGTTTTTCGTTGTTGCGCGCATCGGAGCGCGGCTCGCCGGCGTAGATGGCGGAAATCACGCCCGGCGCGCCACCCAAGGCTTCCACACAGATGCCGGAATCGTCCGCCAGCGCCGGCAGGCCGGTCAGCCGCGCCGCGTGACGCGCCTTGGCGAGCGCGTTCTCGATAAAGGTGCAATGCGGCTCGGCGGCTTCCGGCACGTTGAAGGCGGATTGCGACACGGCCTCGATGCCGAGCGGTTGCAGCAGCGTGCTGATTTCGTGCAGCTTGTGGGCATTGCCAGTAGCGATGACGAGTTTTTGCACACTACAGTCCCAAGGCAGCTTTCTGTTTGGCGATGAGCTGGGTGATACCGGCTTGTGCCAAGTCCAGCATGGCGTCCATCTCGGCGCGCTGGAATGGCGTACCTTCCGCCGTGCCCTGCACTTCGACGAAGCCGCCGCTGCCGGTCATCACCACGTTCATGTCGGTATCGCAGTCGGAATCCTCAATGTAGTCCAGGTCCAGTACCGGCGTGCCCTCGAACACGCCGACCGAGATGGCAGCGACGGCGTCGCGCAGCGGGGATCCCGCGAGCAGGCCTTTTTCCAGCAGAGTGCTGATCGCGTCGTGCAGCGCGACGTAGCCGCCGGTGATGCTGGCGGTACGGGTGCCGCCGTCGGCCTGGATCACGTCGCAGTCGATTTGTATCGTGCGTTCGCCGAGTTTGTTGAGGTCAATAATCGAGCGCAGGCTGCGCCCGATCAGGCGCTGGATTTCCTGGGTGCGGCCGGATTGCTTGCCGCGCGCTGCTTCGCGATCCATGCGGCTGCCGGTGGAGCGCGGCAGCATGCCGTATTCGGCGGTGACCCAGCCCTGGCCCTTGCCGCGCAGGAAGGGCGGGACTTTCTCATCGATGCTGGCGGTGCAGATGACGTGGGTGTCGCCAAACTTCACCAGTACCGAGCCTTCGGCGTGCTTGGTGTAGTGGCGGATGATCTCCACCGGCCGCAGTTCTGCGGGGGTGCGTTGGCTTGGGCGCATGGCGGCTTCCTGTATCGAAAATCAGGATTATAAAGGATAGTACACCGCCGCATTTTGTTATGCGGTGGCGGGGATTTGATAAGATGCTGCAAAACTTGAAGGGGTTAAATCATGATCTACAGCATGACCGGATTTTCCGCGCAGCAGCGCGAGGTGGCCAACGGCACCCTGTTATTGGAACTACGCTCGGTCAACCACCGCTATCTGGAATTGCAGGTGCGCCTGGACGAATTCTTGCGCGGGTTCGAGACGCCGATTCGCGAGGCGGTCGCCAGCCGGCTCACGCGCGGCAAGGTGGAATGCCGCCTGGCGCTGGCAACGGCGGCTGGGGCGGCGTCCGGCGCAAAAATCAACGGCGAGGTGCTGGAACAGATCGCCCAGCTGAGCACCACCGTGCAGCAACGTTTCCCGCAGAGCCGGCCGCTCGGAGTGGCGGATATTCTGCGCTGGCCCGGCGTGCTGGCGGGCGAGGAACTGGATAGTGCAGCCCTGGCCGGCGAAGTCGCGGCCTTGGTCGAGCAAGGCCTGCAGGATTTGGCCGAGGCGCGCGGCCGGGAAGGTGAAAAGCTGAAAGCGCTGATCCTGGAGCGCGCGGCGGCCATGGAAACCCAGGTGGCCAAAGTGCGGCCGCTACTGCCGGCTCTGATGCAGTCTTACCAAGACAAGCTGGCGGCAAGGTTGCGCGAAGCCCTGCAAAATGTGGACGAGGAGCGCATCCGCCAGGAACTGACCCTGTTCGCGCAAAAGATCGACGTGGACGAGGAGCTGTCCCGCCTCACCGCGCATTTGCAGGAAGTCAAACGCATCCTAGGCGCTGGTGGCGCGGTGGGCAAGCGCCTCGATTTCCTGATGCAGGAACTCAATCGCGAAGCCAACACCCTGGGCTCCAAATCCGCCTCCACCGAAGTCTCGCAGGTTGCCATGGAACTCAAAGTGCTGATCGAGCAAATGCGCGAACAAATCCAGAATATCGAGTAAGCATGGCAAGGGCGTATCGCGGCGCAACGGTTTTCTTGCTGGCGGCCTTGCTGTTGGCTGCTTGCGCCACGCCCACGCCGCCGCTGAACGGCAAGGCGGTGCCGCTGGAAGAGGATGGCAATGCCATCACGCAGCTGGGCAAGACCGACATGGATCGCATGGCTGACGTCGAGATACGTGAAAATACGCAGAGCCTGAAACTGCTCATGGTCAAACTGTACAAGCGCAACCCGCGCGAGCTGCATAAGAGCACTTCGGGCAGTGCGGAGGAGATGGCGGATTGGGTGTTCGAGGGTGAGCACGGCTGGAAATTCAAGCGCATCAATGAGGTGCAGGATACGGAAGCGCTTTACCTGGCGTTTTCCCCCAGTTACGAGGGTGACCGTGTGCTGCCGTTCATCGTCGGCTTGTATACCATGCTGCTCAAGGCGCATGGCGGCAAGACTGAATTTTTCCTGACTGATAGCATAGATCCGCAGAGTGTTTACAACGCCTCGCGCAATGTCGAGATTGCCGACTGGAAGCTGTCCAACACGCGCTACGACAGCGGCCAGCTTTACCTGTTGAGTAACGAGATCAACGACAGCGGGCGCAATCTCAGTTTCGAGCGTGAGATGAGCAAGATCGTCGGCCGCCTGGATTTGTATGCCATCACCCTGGCGGAAAAAAAGCAGCGCTTTATCACGCGCGCCACGCAAAGTCTGGCTACGGCCATCTTCCTGCCGATTTAATCGGCGCCGGGCGGGGCTTTCACCGGCGGCGGAATTGGGCGAAAATCAACACCGGCTTACTTGACTATGAATCCATGAAAACCAACGGCAATCTTTTCATCGTGACCGCGCCTTCCGGCGCCGGCAAAACCAGCCTGGTGCGCGCGCTGCTGGCAGCAGACAGCCAGGTCGGGCTGTCAGTGTCCTACACCACCCGCCCGATGCGGCCGGGCGAGACGGACGGGGTGGATTACCATTTCGTCAGCGAGGAAGTTTTCCTGCGCATGCTGGAAGACGGCGATTTCCTGGAAAGCGCGGAGGTGCACGGCGCGCGCTACGGCACCTCGCAGACGACCGTGGAATCGCAATTGCACTGCGGCCGCGACCTAGTGCTGGAGATAGACTGGCAGGGCGCGGCACAGGTGCGCGCCCTCCACCCCAGCGCCATCAGCATCTTCATCCTGCCACCTTCCTTCGAGGCGCTGGAACAGCGCCTTAACAATCGTGGACAGGACAGCCAGCAGGTCATCGCGCGGCGCTTGGCAGGCGCCCGCGCCGAGGTCGCCCATGTCGGCGAATTCGACTATGTTATAATCAACGACCTATTCGAGACGGCAATTCAGGATTTGCTTGCCATCGTGCGTAGCCAGCGCTTGCGCGCAGAGAAGCAACTGCGGCAGCACCAAGATTTGCTGAAAAAATTCACTTGAGAGACCCATCATGGCACGTATTACCGTTGACGATTGTCTGGAAAAAATCCCCAACCGCTTCCACCTGACTTTGGCCGCCGCCTATCGCGCACGGCAAGTTGCCAATGGCTCCGAGCCGCTGGTGAGTGGCACGGAGAAGGACAAGCCGACCGTAATCGCCCTGCGCGAAATTGCCGCCGGCAAGGTCGGGCTGGAAATCCTTAACCGCGGACAAGCGTAAAGTGAAATGCCCAAGGGAGCCTTACAGCACGCTGTAACGCCTCCCCCTCCCTTGCTGCCAGCCGACAGCGAGGGTTCGCAGCTCAGCCTGCTACTCAAGCAATACCTTAAGCCCGAAGACATCGCTCAGGTGATGGCGGCGTATCGCTTCAGCGATTCCGCCCACCAGGGCCAAATGCGCAAGAGCGGCGATCCTTATATTTCCCATCCGGTGACCGTGGCCTGCATCCTGGCCGAGCTGCACCTAGATGCGCCCAGCCTGATGGCGGCCATGCTGCATGACGTGATGGAGGATACCGTGGTCAGCAAGCAGCAGCTGGCCGAGCAGTTCGGCAAGACAGTGGCGGAACTGGTGGACGGCCTCAGCAAGCTGGATAAGATTGAGTTCCAAAGCGCCACCCAGGCTCAGGCGGAAAATTTTCGCAAGATGTTGCTGGCGATGTCGCAGGACGTGCGGGTGATCCTGGTCAAGCTGGCCGACCGCCTGCACAATATGCGTACACTGGATGTTATGCGGCCGGAAAAACGCCGCCGCATTGCGCGCGAAACGCTGGAAATCTACGCACCGATTGCCAACCGGTTAGGCTTGAACCGCATCTACCAGGAGCTGGAAGACTTGAGCTTCAAGCACCTCTACCCCATGCGCTACCGTGTGCTGTCCCAATCAGTGCGCGCTGCACGCGGTAACCGCAAGGAGGTGGTAGGAAAAATTTTGGAAGAGATCAAGCAGCGCCTAGCCGAGCAGGGAATCGAGGCCGAAGTCAAAGGGCGCGAAAAACATCTCTACAGCATTTACCGGAAAATGCTGGAAAAGGTTGGCACCTTTTCCCAAGTGTTCGATATCTACGGTTTCCGCGTCCTGGTCAAGGACAACCCCACCTGCTACTTGGCGCTGGGCGCGCTGCATGGCTTGTATAAGCCCATCCCCGGCAAGTTCAAGGATTACATCGCGATTCCTAAGGCCAATGGCTACCAGTCGCTGCATAGCACGCTGTTCGGCCCGTTTGGCACGCCGATCGAGGTGCAGATACGCAGCCGTGAAATGCACAATGTGGCCGAAGCCGGCGTGGCCGCGCACTGGCGCTACAAGGCCAGTGATGCTGACCTCACTGCCTTGCAGCAACAGACCCACCAATGGTTGCAGCGCCTGCTGGAAATCCAGTCGGAGAGCGCCGACTCGATGGAATTCCTGGAGCATTTCAAGGTGGATTTGTTCCCGGACGAGGTCTACGTATTCACTCCCAAGGGCAAGATCATGGCGCTGCCGCGTGGCGCCACGGCGGTGGATTTTGCCTATGCGGTGCATACCGACGTCGGCAACCGCTGCGTGGCGGTCAAGATCAACCACGAGCTGGCGCCGCTGCGTTCCGAACTGCGCAACGGCGACCACGTGGAAATCATCACTGCCGCTCATTCCAAGCCTAATGCGGTGTGGCTCAATTATGTGGCCACCGGCAAGGCGCGCTCACATATCCGCCATTTCCTCAAGACCATGAAGTCGGAGGAATCGGCGGTGCTGGGCGAACGCCTGCTCAACCAGGCGCTACGCGCCTTGCACGTTGAGCCGGCGCAAATCGACAAGACGCGCTGGCAAAAGCTGGTGCGCGACTACGGCGTCAAGGACAAACAGGAAATCCTCACCGACATCGGTCTCGGCAAGCGGCTTAACGTGATGGTGGCGCGCCAGTTGCTGGCGATGGCGGAAGCCACGGGCGAACGCGCCGGCAAACAACTCGGCAGCATTACCATCCGCGGTACCGAGGGCATGGCGGTGCAGTTCGCGCCGTGTTGCCGGCCGATTCCGGGCGACCCTATCCTGGGCTTTATCAACAAGGGCAAGGGGCTGGTGATCCACACCCACGACTGCCCCACCATCCGCAAATTCCGCATGGACCCTGACCGCTGGCTGGATGTGGAGTGGGACCCGGACAACAAGCGCCTGTTCAAGGTCAACATGAAACTGGCCGTGGCCAACCAGCCCGGCGTGCTGGCCAAAATCGCTGCCGGCATTGCCGCCGCCGGTTCCAACATTGACAACGTCAGCATGGAAGAAGGCGACGACAGCGCCTATACCAACATGAATTTCACCGTGCAGGTGGAAGACCGCGAGCACCTCGCCCGCCTCATGCGCAGCCTACGCAAGATACCAGAAGTGGCCAGGATCAACCGCGTCAAGGGCAGCAGCAGCGACCCCAAACATCAATAAGGAAACATCATGACCAAGCAAATCATCAGCACCGACGGCGCTCCTAAAGCCATCGGCACTTATTCCCAAGCCGTCAAGGCGGGCAATACCGTGTACCTGTCCGGCCAGATCGGACTCGACCCCGCCACCATGCAGCTGGTGGAAGGCATCGAAGCCCAGGTACGGCGCGTGTTCGACAACCTCTCCGCCGTCGCCGTTGCTTCTGGCGGCTCGCTGGCTGACATCGTCAAGCTCAACATCTTCCTCACCGACCTCGGCCATTTCGCCCTGGTCAACAGTATCATGACCGAATATTTTACCGAGCCATACCCGGCGCGAGCCGCCGTCGGCGTGGCTTCGTTGCCCAGGGGCGCGCTGGTGGAAGCCGATGCAGTGATGGTGTTGGGCGGCTGACCCACTCCGCCCTATCGTTGTGTCCGACCTGAATACGATCAAGGGCATCACCAAGCCGCTGCTGGCAAATCTTGCCAAGCTCGGCATCGCCAGCGTTGACGACCTGCTGCTGCACCTGCCGCTACGCTACGTTAACGAAACCCATCTCACCCCGATCCGCGACCTGCGGCTGGGCGAACAGGCGCAGGTGGAGGGCGAGATCGTCCATGCCGAAACCCTGTTCCGCCCGCGCAAGGCGCTGATCTGCCAGTTGCAGGATGCCAGCGGCCTGCTGCATCTGCGCTTCCTGCACTTCTATCCCAGCCAGGTGGCCATGCTTAAACCCGGAACGCGCATCCGTGCCTTCGGCGAGGCGCGGCCGGGGTTTTTCGGCATGGAGATGGTGCATCCACAATGCCGCGTGGTGAAGGAAGGAACATCGCTCAACGAGGCGCTGACGCCGGTGTACCCGACCACTGCAGGCCTGTCGCAGATTGCGCTACGCAAGCTGGTGGCTGCCGCGCTGCAACAGGCTGACCTTAGCGAAACCTTGCCGTCAGCGGTTTATGCCAGGTTGGGGCTGCCAGGCTTTGCCGACAGCCTGGAATTCCTGCACCACCCGCCGCCGGACGCTTCGCTGGAGGCTTTAGAGAAGCGTAGCCACCCGGCGTGGCGGCGGCTGGCGTTCGACGAACTGCTGGCGCAGCAGCTTTCCATGCGCCGCCACCATGCACGCCGACGCGAACAGGGCGCCCCCCGGCTAAAGCCGCAGCAGCGCCTGACCACGGCCTTGCTGGACAGCCTGCCGTTCACTCTCACTGGCGCCCAGCAAAAAGTCTGGGCGGAAATCAGCCGCGACCTCGGCCAGCCGCACCCGATGCAGCGCCTGCTGCAAGGCGATGTCGGCAGCGGCAAGACTATCGTCTCGGCGTTGGCCGCGCTGCAGGCGGTGGAAAACGGTTGGCAGGCCGCCATCATGGCGCCCACCGAAATTCTGGCCGAGCAGCATTACCGCAAATTAAGCGAATGGCTGGCGCCGCTTGAGGTGCGGGTGGCTTGGCTCTCTGGCATGCAGGCCAAATCGGCACGCGAGGCCTCGCTGGCCGAGGTCGCCAGCGGCACCGCGCAAATTGCTGTCGGCACCCACGCCCTGTTCCAGGAGCAGGTGCAGTTTGCCCAGCTGGGCTTGGCGATCATCGACGAGCAGCACCGCTTTGGCGTGCACCAGCGCCTGGCGCTACGGCAGAAAGGCGCCCAGCCACACCAATTGATGATGAGCGCCACGCCGATCCCTCGCACACTAGCAATGAGCTACTACGCCGACCTGGATGTGTCGGTGATAGACCAGTTACCACCCGGCCGTACCCCGGTGGCGACCAAGCTGGTTTCCGAAGCACGCCGTGAAGAAGTGCTCGCCCGTGTGCGCGAGGCCTGCCAGCAAGGCCGGCAGGCCTATTGGGTGTGCCCGCTGATCGAGGAGTCTGAAGCTCTGCAACTCAAAACCGCGCTGGAAACTTACGAACAGCTCACCGCCGCCCTGCCCGAACTCAAGGTCGGCCTGATGCACGGCCGCATGAAGGCGGCGGAAAAGCAGGCGGTGATGCAGGCATTTTCCGCCGGTGAAATCCAGTTGCTGGTGGCCACCACGGTGATCGAGGTCGGCGTGGACGTGCCCAATGCCAGCCTGATGGTGATCGAGCACGCCGAACGCATGGGGCTATCCCAGCTGCACCAGCTGCGCGGCCGTGTCGGGCGCGGCTCGGCGCAAAGCGGCTGTTTCTTGCTCTACCAACCGCCATTGTCGGAAACCGCCCGTGCTCGGCTCAAGACCATTTACGAGAACAGCGACGGATTCGAAATCGCCCGCGCCGACCTGCATTTGCGCGGTCCGGGCGAATTTTTGGGAGTGCGCCAAAGCGGCGTGCCGTTACTGAAAATTGCCGACCTGGAGCGCGACGCCGATTTGCTGGATGTCGCCCGCACTACTGCCGAACATCTGTTACGCGACCAGCCGCAGGTGGCCGAAGCGCATATGCAGCGCTGGTTGGGCCGGGCGGAGGAGTATGTAAAGGTTTGAGGTGTTACTGCGACAAAATCACAGCCACTAATCGGCGAAGTGGGTAGCGATCGACAACCACCGTTGTCGTGGTGACAGGCTTTTTATCTGGACAACGAAAAGAATCAAAGATATTTTTTGAAGACATTGTCTTTTCGCTGTTTCATCTCCGCCGCCAACTCTGGCAATGAAATACCTTCTGCCAAAATTGACGAAGCCGACCGGTCTACTGCTTCGCATTCGGCGATGATCTTTTGCTGGATGGCAGGGGGCGGAAGAGGGATTTTTATCTCCTCCTTCAAAAAGGTACTATTCAAGCTCTTCCCAAAAGCCTTATAGCCTGTGTTCTCCAGATCAATTTGCTTGCACCATGTCCCCTAGCTTTTCCAATGGCCATTTACTTTGTAAAACCGTGGGTTGTTTAACCGTCAATGCGATCTGTTTATCAAATGTCACCCGCGAAAAATCCAGCATATTGACCAGTCGTGCGGTGCTGGCGTATTCAGACAATCTAGCCGGGATGGGGACTCCCCCGCTTGCAGGCGAGGGGAGTAAGGCGCCGTCGAAGTTGGCGGAGGTGAGGCAGTTGAGTTTGGTGGTGTTGCCGCGGTCAGTTTCGTCGAACAGCACAGTCAGGTGGGCATGGGGGTGGAGTAGTGTTTCCCGAGTAATCATTTGGGGTTGGGTGGGTAGAGACAAAATTGACTGGCCTTGATTCTACGTTTTCGTAGAACTAAAACAAAGCCAATCTACGAATATCGGAGATATGGGTATTCCCACATCTCCGTCAAAACAGCTATTTGGTCGTCGTCTGCGCGAAGCGCGGCTACGGGCGGGGATTGCTCAAGATAAGTTGGGTGTGATGATTGGGCTGGATGAAGCAAGCAGCAGCGCAAGAATGAGTCGTTACGAAAATGGTATCCATGAGCCGCCTTTTCTTTGGGTAGAAAGGCTGGCCGAAGCGTTGGGAGTGCCTACGGCTTATTTTTATTGCAATGATGACCAGCTTGCGGAGATCATCCAAAGTTATGCAAGGCTTTCGGAGCAGAACCGTGATGCTCTGCATAACTTTGTAATAGAGTTGATAAGTACGGATTAGCTAGCCGTTTCCACCATGCCGCATGTCGCAGGTCACGCGACCCGGATAATTTGATTCAATCGCTCACAAACTTCCGCAAATAAAGCATCCGATAGTTTTTTCAACGGGTGTGCTTTAGCCCCGCGCACCCGCCAATCAAAAGATTTGGGCTGATGACAGAGCACGTAGCTGGTTTTACCAGCCTTGCGCCCGGACGCCGCACCCACCGCGACGGCAAAAGGGTTGTCGGCATTGTATTCGGCGGTGGTCATGGGCAGGCCGATGACCAGTGAGGTTTTTTCGTTGAAGCTGCACGGTGACAGTACCAGGAATGGGTGAACATCGCGCATCTCGTTACCCACCTGAGGGTTGCAATCTATCCAGATGATGTTTTGCCGCTCCGGCACCCAAGCCGTCTTGCTTACCATTTTTCAGCCCCGATGGGTGCAGCGGCCATGACTTCGCCACCATGGCGGGTGGGATCGTAAAGTGCCAAGCGCTGCTCCAGCGTGAGTGCCGCCGGTGCTTCCGGGGTGATGACCACGCGTCCGTCCTCCACTGCCACGCGCACGCGCTGGTCGGCGTGCAGATGTGCGGCCTTGGCCACGGCGGCGGGTAGGCGTACACCGAGATTATTCCCCCACTGTTTGATATCGAGAATGGCGACGGACATGATGAAACTCCTCAAAAGCCAATGTATAAACGAAGTCTATACATGCAAAGATTGTCCGTCAATGGTACGGATACGCTTCAGAGTGTTTGATCTGTGGTGGTAGCGCAGGCGCCCTCGCTTGCATGCGGCCGTCAGGTTGCTATCGCGGCTATGCAGGCGAGGGCGCCTGCGCTACAGAGCTATGGCATAATCCGCAGCGTGAAAACTCGTTCCAGGCATTTCCGTGCGCGCGTAGTGTGGCTGCCTAAGCCGGCAGGTAGCGGCGCTTACCGGCATTGGCTGGTGGATTCCGGTTCATTGACGCGCAGGTTGCAGATGCGTTGCCCAACTTTTTCTGTGGCACGGGTGCGCCAACAATGGGCGCGGCCGGAGCTGGACGAAGCTATGCTGCTGGGGATGCGCGCGCATGAGCGGGCGCTGTTGCGCGAAGTTTGCCTGAATTGTCAGGGCCGTCCGGTGGTGTTTGCCCACAGCGTGTTGCCGCGCCGCAGTCTGCGCGGCGAGTGGCATGGGCTGGGGCGCCTGGGTGCGCGGCCGCTGGGTGCGGCGTTGTTTGCCAATCCATCGGTGGTGCGTACCCCTTTGACCTACCGCAAGTTGATGCCTAACCATGCGCTGTACCAGCGTGCGGCGGCGGTGTTGCAGCAACGGCCGTCGTGTTTGTGGGCGCGGCGTTCGGTATTCATGCTGGGTGGTGCGGCGATCATGGTGACCGAGGTTTTCTTGCCGGGGGTATTGGGACTTTGAAAAATCGGGGGCAATTGGATGCCTATATCAAGCTGATGCGGCTGGACAAGCCGATTGGCATCCTGTTGTTGTTGTGGCCGACGCTGTGGGCGTTGTGGATTTCTAGTCAAGGCCATCCCGATTGGGGTGTGGTGGGGATTTTCGTGCTGGGCACGGTGCTGATGCGCTCGGCGGGATGCGTGGTTAACGACTACGCCGACCGCCACTTTGACCCACATGTGGCGCGTACCAAGGAGCGTCCGCTTGCCGCCGGCCGGGTAAGCGAGCGCGAAGCGCTAGTGCTGGCGGCTGGCTTGTGCCTGCTGGCGTTTGGGCTGGTGCTGCTGCTTAACAGGTTTACAGCGCTGCTGTCTGTCGTTGCTTTATTCCTGGCCGCCAGCTACCCTTATACCAAGCGTTTTTTTGCCGTGCCGCAGGCGTATCTGGGCATCGCTTTCGGCTTCGGCATCCCGATGGCGTTTGCCGCGCAAACTGGCGCAGTTCCGCTGTTGGCGTGGATGCTGCTGTTAGCCAATATCTGCTGGTCACTGGCTTACGATACCGAATATGCCATGGTGGATCGCGACGACGACGCGAATATCGGCATCCGTTCCTCCGCCCTGTTTTTCGGCCGCTACGACGTGGCTGCGGTGATGGCGTGCTATGCCGCGATGCTGTTAATCCTGGTCTGGGCAGGCTGGCAGGCGCAGCTCAAATGGCCCTACTACGCCGGGCTGGCCGCCGCCGCCGGGTTGGCGCTATACCATTACACGCTGATCCGAGAACGCGAGCGGACGGCTTGCTTCAAGGCCTTTCTGCATAACAATTGGCTAGGCGCGGCGGTGTTTGTGGGGGTGGTGCTCGGCTACCCGGGATAAGCTGCGTAGATTTAGTTTGACAACGCGTTGTTGCCTGACATAGAATCCGCCTCTTTCATTTTTCCGGCGATTACGGTTAAACCGATGAAAACCTTTTCTGCAAAAGCGCATGAAGTAAAGCACGACTGGTTCGTGGTGGACGCCACGGACGTGGTGCTGGGCCGCTTGGCGAGTGCTATTGCACATCGTCTGCGTGGCAAACACAAGACTATTTATACCCCGCACGTTGACACCGGCGACTATATCGTCGTGGTCAACGCCGACAAGATCAAGGTCACCGGCGCCAAGGCCGAGGACAAGCTGTACCACCGCCATAGTGGCTTCCCGGGCGGTATTTACACCACCAATTTCGGCAAGATGCAGCAGCGTTTCCCGGGCCGCGCCCTGGAAAAGGCGGTCAAGGGCATGCTGCCGAAGGGTCCGCTGGGCTACGCGATGTTCCGCAAGCTCAAGGTGTACGCCGGCCCTAAACATGAGCACGTGGCGCAGCAACCCCAACCCCTGGAAATTTAAGGATCTAGCATGATCGGTAAATACAATTATGGAACCGGCCGCCGCAAAAGCTCGGTGGCGCGTGTTTTCCTGAAATCCGGCAAGGGCAACATCGTCGTCAACGATAAGCCGCTTGATGTGTACTTTTCCCGCGTGACTTCGCGCATGATCGTGCGCCAGCCGCTGGAGCTGACCAACAACGTCGGCAGCTTCGACATCATGGTGAACGTGGATGGCGGTGGCGAATCCGGCCAAGCCGGTGCAGTACGCCACGGTATTACCCGCGCGCTGATTGATTACGACGCTGCGCTGAAGAGTGCATTGTCCACCGCCGGTTTCGTCACCCGCGATGCACGTGAAGTGGAACGTAAGAAAGTCGGACTGCGCAAGGCGCGTCGCGCCAAGCAGTTCTCCAAGCGCTAAGTTTTCAGCGTTTGTCAAAAAGCCGCACAGTTCGACTGTTGCGGCTTTTTTGTTGCCTTTTCGCGGACGGCTGATTAAGATGACCCGCTCTCGAACAGGCTAAATCCATTTAATTTGAAAGAGATATGCAGTCCAACAAAATAAAAATCGGCATCGTTGGCGGCACCGGCTACACTGGCGTTGAATTATTACGCTTGCTGGCCACGCATCCCAACGCGGAGCTGCAGTGCATTACCTCGCGCGGCGAAGCGGGGCAGGCGGTCAGCGACTTGTTCCCCAGTCTGCGCGGCTATGTAGCCCTGGCTTTCACCGATCCCGCCCAGGCCAACCTGGCGGCGTGCGACGTGGTGTTCTTTGCCACCCCTAACGGTATTGCCATGCAGCAGGCGCGTGCCTTGCTGGATGCCGGCGTGCGCGTCATTGATCTGGCGGCGGACTTCCGCATCAAGGATGTGGCGGTGTGGGAAAAATGGTACGGCATGACCCATGCCTGTCCCGACCTGGTGCAGCAAGCGGTCTACGGTTTGCCGGAAATCAACCGCGAGCAGACCCGGGAAGCGCGGCTGGTGGCCAATCCCGGCTGTTATCCGACGGCAGTACAGCTTGGTTTCCTGCCATTGCTGGAGGCGGGGGTGGTGGATAGCACCAGCCTGATCGCCGATGCTAAGTCTGGTGTCAGCGGTGGTGGGCGCAAGGCGGAAACGCATATCCTGTTCGCCGAGGCGGGTGACAACTTCAAGGCCTATGGCGTGGCCGGGCATCGCCATTTGCCGGAAATCAGCCAAGGGCTGGCAGCGATGTGCGGCCAGCAAGTCGGGTTGACTTTCGTACCGCACCTGACGCCATTGATCCGCGGCATTCATGCCACTTTGTACGCGCGGTTGCGCAAGGATGTTGACCTGCAGCAGCTGTTTGAGCAGCGCTACCAGGCGGAGCGTTTCGTCGATGTGCTGCTGGCCGGCAGCCACCCCGAAACCCGCTCGGTGCGTGGCTCCAACCAGTGCCGTATCGCCATACACCGGCCGCAGGGCGGCGACACCGTGGTGGTGCTGTCGGTGATAGACAACCTGGTCAAGGGCGCCGCCGGGCAGGCAGTGCAGAACATGAACATCATGTTTGGTTTTGCCGAAAGCACCGGCCTGGAGCTGGTGCCGCTGCTGCCATGAGACGCTTGCGGCGTAGCTTAAGAACCCGTTTTGGCGCCACGGCGCGCCCGGTGACGGTACGCGCCACGCTGCCCCAGAAGTGGCTGGTGGCCATGGTGGTGCTGTTGCTGGCAGTCGGTTACGGGCTGGGATACTGGCGCTATGCCGGCAGCGACACCAGCCAGCTACGCCAGGAAATGCAGCGCTTGCAGTCGGATAACCAGGCTTTGCAGGAGAAGGTGGTGCAAGTGCAACGCCAGCTACAGGTGGAACATGCGGCGCAAGGAAGCCTGAGCAAGGAAATGACCGCACTGCAAGATGAAGATTTGCGCCTGAAGGAGGATGTCGGCTTCTATAAAAACATCCTGGCCGAGCACGGCACTACCGGCGTGCTCCAGCTGCATAGCGTCAAAGTGAGCAAGGGCGCACGTCCGGGCGAATATTACTACCGCATATTGCTGGTGCAATCCGGCCGGCACGACAAAACGGTGCAGGGCAGCCTGCAATTGCTGTTGAATACCACCGAGAGCGGCAAACCCGTGGTGCAGCATGTCGAGCCGGACGGCCAGGCCAAGGGGATTAAGGTCAATTTCAAGTATTTCCAGCGGCTTGAAGGAAGCTTTACGGCGCCCTCGGCGGCGCGCGGCCAGAGCCTGCAAGTACAATTTACCGAAGCGGGTGGCGCGCAACCCAAACTCACCCAGACCGTCAACCTACCAACTTAATTGAGAGGGAGTTTTCCATGTTCAACCTCAGCCAAAAGGCGCAGCATCGCATTGACACCTTGATCGGCGCCGAAACCGTCGTGGAAGGGGACATCAAGTTCAGTGGCGGCTTGCGCGTGGATGGTTGCGTCCGGGGCAACATCAACGAAACCGGCGCCAAGGCGGGTACGCTGGTGCTAAGCGAACATGGCCGCATCGAGGGGGCGATCAATGTTTCCCATGCCGTGGTCAATGGCACTGTGCATGGGCCGGTGAGCGCGCGCTCCTACATTGAACTTCAAGCCAAGGCCAGGGTCACTGGGGATGTATGCTACAAGACCCTGGAAATTCACATGGGGGCGGTGGTGGAGGGTAAACTGGTTTACTTGGCGGAACAGCCGGATGTGGTGAGCGCGGCTTATGCCAGCAAGGTTGACCCGCTGGCTTGAGCCCCGGATAATCGAGTACTTTAAGTGATAAGGAGTGACCTATGAATGCCGTTAATGAAATCCCCAGCCCGCTGAACTTTACCGACAATGCGGCGAAAAAAGTGAAAGAGCTGATCGAGGAAGAAGGCTCGCCCGACCTCAAGCTGCGCGTATTCGTTACCGGCGGTGGCTGCTCTGGCTTCCAGTACGGCTTTACCTTTGAAGATACGGTGAACGAGGACGACACCCCGGTCGAGCGCGACGGCGTCACCCTGCTGATTGACCCGATGAGCTTGCAATATCTGGTGGGCGCGGAAATTGATTACCAGGACAGCCTGCAAGGCTCGCAGTTTGTCATCCGTAACCCGAATGCCACGACGACCTGCGGTTGCGGGTCTTCGTTTTCAGCTTAATTCCTGAACAGCTGCGTAAAAAAAGGAGGCTTAAAGCCTCCTTTTTTGTTGCTAGCGCTGCCCGATGGGCGCGAATTCGCGGCGCACCTCGCCGGTATATCGCTGGCGCGGCCGCGCGATGCGGTGCTCCGGGCTGGAAATCATCTCATTCCACTGCGCGACCCAGCCGGCGGTACGCGCCAGTGCGAAAATGGCGGTAAACATCGAGTTGGGGATGCCCATGGCGCGCATCACGATGCCGGAGTAGAAATCCACGTTCGGGTATAGCTTCTTGCTGACGAAATACTCGTCTTCCAGCGCAATTTGTTCCAGCTTCAGCGCCAGCTTGAACATGGGGTCGTCGTGCAGGCCCAGTTCGTCCAGCACTTGGTGGCAGGTCTCGCGCATGATCTTGGCACGTGGATCCATGTTTTTGTAAACGCGGTGGCCGAAGCCCATCAGACGGAAGGAATCGGTCTTGTCCTTGGCGCGCTTAATGTATTCGCCGATGCGCGACACGTCACCGATTTCCTCCAGCATATGCAGCGTGGCCTCGTTGGCGCCGCCATGCAGCGGCCCCCATAGCGAGGCGATGCCGGCGGCAACGCAGGCGAACGGATTGGCGCCGGAGGACCCTGCCACCCTGACGGTGGAAGTGGAAGCGTTCTGCTCGTGGTCGGCATGCAGAATCAGGATGCGCTCCAGTGCGCACGCCAGCACCGGGTTGGGGGTGTACGCTTCACACGGCGTGGCGAACATCATGTGCAGAAAGTTCTCGGCATAGTTGAGCCGGTTTTGCGGATAAGCAAACGGCTCGCCGATGTTGTACTTGTAGCTCCAAGCCGCCACCGTGGGCACCTTGGCCAGCAAGCGGAAGGCTGCGATTTCGCGCTGTTTGGGGTCGGAAACGTCGGCGTTTTCCGGGTAGAACGCCGCCATCGCGCCCACCACCGACACCATTACCGCCATCGGGTGCGCGTCGCGGCGGAAACCACGGAACACGTTGTTCATCTGATCGTGCAGCATGGTGTGGTTGTGCACGGTATCGGTGAACTGCTTTTTCTGCTGCGCGTCCGGCAGTTCGCCATTAATCAGCAAATAAGCCACTTCCGGGAAATCGCAGTGCTCCGCCAGCTGCTCGATCGGGTAGCCACGGTAATACAGCAAACCCTTGTCGCCATCAATATAAGTCACGCCGGAACTACAGCTGGCCGTGGACAGGAAGCCGGGGTCATAAGTAAAACAGCCATGCTTGCCCAAGCTGCTGATGTCAATCACATCCGCGCCAAGATTACCGGACAGTATCGGCAACTCGATGGGTTTGGCTCCATTGTCAAAGGTCAGGGTGGCTTTGGTCGGCTTCATGAAGTGTTTTTGCGAAGAATCGTGAGAGGGGTTAATACTATGGGCTGTTGCAGAATGTGGCAAGTGATTCGGCTAGGTTCCGATTTGCGGCCGAGTTCCTGTTTGTTGTATTGAGTAAGTTGACAAGGGAAATGGATTCCAAATATGCTGGTTCAACGCTTGGCCAGTGGGGATGCGATTTGCAAGACTTGACCCCGAAGTCCACGAAGCTCTTTTTGTGGGAAGGGGAAGCCCCTTTAATTTGTTAGACGCCGCATCTCCTTCCGCAGATATGTCCTCTTTTTAGGAAGAATAGTATGGATGAAGATTCTTTGAACCAAGAGATTACCGCTACAGAGCAGAAAGTTACAGAACTTACCAAACATCTTGAGCAAGCCAAGGGAGTGGTGCAGCAGTGGACAGGCGCAAACGCGAGTCTTTCACTCTCCGCAGCAGCAGCGCGCGCTGAGAATCAATCCTCTGGCCGCGGGCTTCTCGGTGCGTTTCTTGGTTCGAAGTTTCGTTCAACTATGCGCCGGGCGGCTGCAAGTTCGAACGCGGCTATAGCAAAGGATGTTGCCGAAAAGCGAGCAAAAATTGCGGAAGGCAAGCGGGAAGCACAGAACCTTGTTAAGCAACTTCAATCAGAATTGACTGATGCAAAACAAGAGCTAAAGGCTCTTATGTCCGGGCGTAAGGCAGCCGTAAAGGTGAAGACTGAAACAACGAAGACCGCCAAAGAATCATTATCGCTGTTGCAGAAACTTAAGGAGGCTTACGACGCGGGGATTCTCACAGAACAGGAATATGAAGAAAAACCTCAAAAGCTCGTTTCCAGCATTTGAGTTGGCGCTTGTCTATGCGAGTGGTGTCTAAACCGGCAGGAATCCGGGGTCACGGGTTCCGTGGTCAAGTCTTGCAAAATCACATTTCCTGCTTTTTGATGTGGTTGTTTAGCTAGGGTATACCGCGCCCAGAATCCGCAAGCCATTGGCGCCCGTAGCGGATGGCAGGTTGCCCGGCCGTCCCAGCAGGGTTTGCCTTGCCAGCCAGGCGAAGGCGGCGGCTTCTACCCAGTCCGCGCCTATGCCCAAACTGTCAGTCAGTTTTACCATTCTTGCACCCAGCAATTGCTGTAAACGATTGACCAGGGCGCAGTTGTGGCCGCCGCCGCCGCATAGGTAAATTCCCGTGGCGGAGGCGCAGTGTTGCCGGATGGCGTCGCTGATACAGCGCGCCGAGAATTCCAGCAGGGTCGCCTGCACGTCGGCGGGTGCATATTCCGCTTGCAGCAATGTTTCTAGCCAAGCCAGGTGGAAGGTGTCGCGCCCGGTGCTTTTCGGCGGAGCTTGGCGCAGGAAGGAGTGTGCCAGCAGGGCTTGCAGTAGCGCCGGGATGATATTGCCAGATGCGGCCCAGGCGCCGTCGCGGTCGTAGTTTTGTCCGTTGTGGCGCTGTATCCAGCCGTTCAGCAGCAGGTTGCCAGGGCCGCAGTCGAAGCCGCGCACCGTGCCGCTAGGCGGCAAGTCGGTGAGGTTGCTGATGCCGCCGATGTTGATGATGACGCGATGGATGGCGGGATGGCTGAACACCGCCTGGTGAAAGGCCGGTACCAGCGGCGCGCCCTGCCCGCCGGCGGCAATGTCGCGGCTGCGGAAATCGGAAACTACGCTGATGCCGGTGAGTTCGGCCAGCAGGGCGGAGTTGCCGATTTGTACGGTGAAACCCAGCTCAGGTCGGTGGCGGATGGTCTGGCCGTGGCTGCCAATGGCGGCGATGTTGGCAGCGTTGAGGCCGCTTTGTTGCAGCAGCGTTGCCACGCTTTCGGCATAAAGCCGGGCGAGGCGGTTGGCCAGCAACTGGCTGCGCTCGATTTCATTGGCGCCGGCGCTGTTGAGGGCCAGTAGTGCTTGTTGCAACTCGTCAGGGAGGGCCAGGAAAACCTGCCCCTCAAGCCGGGCAAGGCCTTCCGGGGTAAAAGCGACCAGCGCGGCATCAACGCCATCCAGGCTGGTACCGGACATCAGGCCGACGTAGTGGGCCGGTTGCAGTGAATTAATCAAGAGCTGCGGTTTGGGTGCCGCGCAAGAGTGCGAGTTGCGCCAGGCGCGGTTGAGCCTGTTGCTGGAAGGCGGCGAGATGGGATGCCGGAATCGGCGGTACGTTGGGTAGCGCGACTTTCAGCGGGTCGCGGTGCTCGCCATTGACGCGGAACTCATAATGCAGATGAGGGCCGGTTGCCAGGCCGGTCATGCCGACCTGGCCGATGACTTCACCCTGGACAATGCGCTGCCCCTTGCGCAGGCCGGCGGCGAAATGCGACAGGTGGCCGTAGACGGTACTGATGCCGCCCTGATGCTGCAACATGATGACATTGCCGTAGCCGCCCTGCGCGCCAACGAAAGCGACGGTGCCGTCGGCGGTGGCCTTGACGTGGGTGCCGATGGGGGCGGCGTAGTCCACGCCCTTGTGGGCACGCCAAGTCTGCAACACGGGATGGAAGCGTGCCAGGGTGAAACCGGAGCTGATGCGCGAGAATTCCAGAGGGGAGCGCAGGAATGCCTTGTGCAGGCTTTTGCCCTCGGGGGTGTAGTAGTTGGCTTGGCCGTCTTCGCCTTGGTAAAGCACGGCCTGATAGGTCTTGCCCTGGTTGACGAATTCCGCCGCCAGTACGCGTCCGGCTTTGACCAGCTCGCCGTTGTTGTAGCTGGCTTCGTACTGTACGGAAAAGCGGTCGCCCTTGCGCAGGTCAAGGTGGAAATCAATATCGGAAGAAAATATTTCGGCCAGTTGCATAGCCACACTGTCCGGGATATCGGCGCCATCCGTGGCGGCGAACAGCGAACTATGAATTTCCGCCGACTGCATCAGAGTACGGTTTTCCAGCGTGGCCTGGGTTTGTTGTGCATGGTAAGTACCATCAACCAGCTCTACGGTCAGCAAGGAGTTGGCGCTGGTTTGGTATTGCAGCTCATATAGCGTGCCGTCTTCGCTGGTCTTGGCCAGGATGTTGCGCCCCGGACGCAGTTGCGCGGCCAGTGCATGGGCTTCCGGCGCATGGCGCAAAAAGTCGATGGCGTCGTCGTTGCGGATGTTGAGGCGTTCCAGCAGGCTGGCCAACGTGTCGTCTCGGCGCACTTGGTCGGCCTGCCAATAGGCTTGGCTTTCCGTGGAGGTGATAGTGGCGGCAGCCGAGGGTTGCGGCAGGCTGATGTTCTCTACGACGGTGGCGACCGGGATATTCTGATCCGCGCTTTGCGGTGCAATACCAAAGGCGGTGATGATGCCAAACAGCGGAATGGAGGAAACGGCGAGCAGCCAGCGCAGGCGTAGCTTTCGTTCTTGGGTTGACGGTTTTTGCGCTAGAATGCCGCTTTTTCCTTGTTGCACAGGCGCTTCCTGATTGATTTTTTTCCAGCGCACGATGCTAACACAAAACCTTAAAATTGGTGAAGGCTTGCCATGCCACAAATGAACGACACCCTGGCCACAATTAAACGCGGCTGTGATGAATTGTTGATCGAGCAGGAGCTGGTCGAAAAGCTCAAAACTGGTCGCCCGCTACGGGTCAAGGCTGGCTTCGACCCGACCGCACCGGATTTGCATCTCGGCCATACCGTGCTGATTAACAAGTTGCGTCAGCTACAGGATCTCGGCCACCATGTATTGTTCCTGATTGGCGACTTTACCGGCATGATCGGTGACCCCACTGGCAAGAGCGCGACCCGTCCGCCGTTGACCCAGGAACAAGTGCAGGAAAACGCCAAGACCTACCAGGAGCAGGTGTTCAAGATCCTGCGGCCAGAGCAGACCGAAGTGGTGTTCAATTCCACCTGGATCAATGAGCTGGGCGCGGCGGGGATGCTTAAGTTGGCTGCTAGCCATACGGTAGCCCGCATGTTGGAGCGCGACGATTTCAGCAAGCGCTACCGCAACAACCAGCCGATCGCCATCCACGAATTCCTCTATCCTTTATTGCAGGGCTACGACTCGGTCGCGCTTAAAGCAGACTTGGAACTGGGTGGCACCGACCAGAAATTCAACCTCCTCATGGGGCGCGAGTTGCAGAAGCAGGCAGGGCAGCCGCAGCAGTGCATCCTGACCATGCCGCTGCTGGAGGGCCTGGACGGCGTCAATAAAATGTCCAAGTCGCTCGGCAATTACGTCGGCATCAATGAGCCGCCGCAGGAAATCTTCGGCAAGCTGATGTCGGTATCGGATGACCTGATGTGGAAATATATCGAGTTGTTGTCGTTCGAATCGCTGGAAACTATCCGTCAGTGGAAGGCCGAGGTGGCAAGCGGGGGCAATCCGCGCAACATCAAGGTGCGTTTCGCCCAGGAGATTGTGGCACGCTTCCATTCTCATGCGGCAGCCGAACAGGCGCTGGCGGATTTTGACGCGCGCTTCCAGAAAGGTGCCATTCCCGATGACTTAGCCGAGGTCAGCATCCAGTGCCAGGATGGTGCGCTGGTGGTCACACAGATACTGAAACAAGCGGGCTTGGTGGCCAGTACTTCGGAAGCCGTGCGCATGATCGAGCAAGGCGGCGTCAAACTGGATGGCGAAAAAGTGGGCGACAAAGGCCTCAAGTTGCCGGCCGGTGCTGTTGTTGTGGCGCAGGTAGGTAAGCGCAAATTCGCGCGCGTCACACTCATTTAATAGCTGTGTGGAGGTTTTGTGAATAATTTGTTGCACACCCCCTTGACCATGGCGCCGTGATCTGTAAAATGCGCGCCTTCGCTTCGACGGCGAACCGTAGCAGGGTAACAAAAGTTTCATGTTTCCCTTGACCGACCAAGCGCGGTCTGTATAATGCGCGGCTCACTTCTGCTGAGGCAGAAGATTTTGCGGTAACTGCTCTTTAACAAACTGGACAACCGATAGGTGTGGGTACTTGTTGGTGGGGAAGC
>Ga0265327_10000476_pt1 | contig 70725 bp, 52 predicted proteins | sample 41621metaG_FD_202089 | JGI IMG/M metagenome (GOLD analysis project Ga0265327, IMG submission 202089) | Rhizosphere microbial communities from Carex aquatilis grown in University of Washington, Seatle, WA, United States - 4-16-21 metaG | ecosystem: Host-associated > Plants > Roots > Rhizosphere...
ATTGCCTTACCTACGACGGCGAATTTTGGCTATTACTTTTTGACGGTAACGGATACCCTGGGATGTTCGACGACGCAATCGATCCTGATCCCATCTTGCCCATTGCTGGTGAAACTGAGCACATTCTCCGGAAAAGCAGCCAAGTGTAATGCCATCCTGAGCTGGCAGAGTTCCGAGACGCCGGGTCAGGAGCAATACGAGGTTCAGTACAGCAAGGATGGCCAGGTGTATATGACCGTTGGCCGTCAGACTAGCCTGGATGGAAATGGTGGTTATTATAGCTACCAATACACGCAGGGACCGGGTAAAGGATATTACCGACTGAAGGTGACGGATATGGGCGGAAAGGTGAATTACAGTCAGACGATCAGTGTGGAGACGAATTGTGAAGAACATAAGATCTCGATATCGCCGAATCCGACGAGTAGCTATATAAAGGTGAGTGGGGTAGTGGCAGGTAATGAAGTTCGGGTGATGGACATGCTGGGTCAGATGGTGACCAGCAGCATTGCCAACAGTAATGTAGCGACCCTGGATCTGAGTGCCTATCCGGCAGGAGTGTATGAGGTGATGGTGGTTCAGGGGCAGAGTACCCTGGTGGCGGGGCAGGTGGTGAAGAAGTAAAAGATATTGCTGGCTTTTTACAGGGTCAGTTAATTAAAGGCCGTTTCAGAATATATATTCTGAAACGGCCTTTTTCTTTTTTGATGTTTGCTCGATCCGAATGCATTTGCAAAACATTTATAAAACAAATTATAAAAATGCATAAATACAATGGGTTATGTTGTTCGAATTTGTATTATTAGATAAATAAAGCATAAATAGAAATTTCGTGGTTAATCGATAGCATTAAAAATAATTTAACTAATTATTTTAACGAAATAGAATAATTAATCTATGTTTGGGGCATTTGAAATGTCATAAAATCCTTGGAAATAAAATAGTTCAATACAAGGTATTCCATTCCAATCAAGTTTAAAATTGTATTGTATTAACTATCAGTTATCTAAATTTCAGTTGCTGATTATTTTAATTCAAAACTAAAATCTTCGTTTTTTGGTTTTAAAATCATTTTGCTTTACGTTTGCGGCCTTTATCATACCTAAATGAAATTTGTGTAATCAGTAATTACCTGCTGACTATTGCCAACTTACATAATTGGGGAAGGATAATCCAGAATTAGTTGAACCACTTACATAGAAATACAAATTCATGAAAACAAAAAACATACTCTTAACATGTCTGATGTTACTAGTAGGCGTAGGAGCGCGCGCGCAACTTACGGGCCTTGTATTCAAAGATTACAATGGTAATGGCATCCGGGACTCCAATGCCACCTATGTTGAACCTTTGTGGGCTGGGATAACTGTAAATGCCTATAATGCATCAGGTGCGCTCATTGCATCACAAACAACTTTGGGTACTGGCACAACCTCGAACTATGCCTTCCCAGCAACTGGAGCAAATAGTATTCCAGCAGCTGCTCAGGTGCGTATTGAGTTTGTTGGTCTCAGTACTGGTGATTATAACAGTGTTGTTGGTACACAAAATGCTTCAGATGTTCAGTTTGTGACAGCAGGTGCTGCGGCTACGGCCAACTATGCCATCAATGCACCGGATGATTACTGGAAAAGTTCCATTGATCCGCTGGGCCTGGTAGTTAATAACCGTTGGGGAGCAGTGGCCGGAGATAACCGAGGGCATTATTCTGTTCTTCAAATTAAAAACTCAACGGCCTCCGGGGTTCCCGCCAATAGTTCAGCAGTCACTATAGACACTAGCAAAAGGGCTGCCATGCATATTCAAACAGGGGCACTTTTTGGACTTGCATCACAAAGGCATCAAAAACGTTTTTTTGCTTCTGCAATCATGCGTAGAGCTGTGGATCTGGGCCCTAAGGGAGCAGGCGGTGTATATATTTTTGATCTTTCTAGTGGCAACTATGCGTTGACCGGGGGGTTTACATTACAAGGTGTAACACCTTCCAATAGTGCAACCCCACTTGACTTTGGAACTGTTACACGGGTAACAACGCCAACAAGCAATGATAATTTCTTTAGCGGAACACAGGGTACGCCCATGCATGATCTGGATGCATTTGTTAAGGCGGGTAAGGCCTCTTTTGGAGATATTGAGGGTGATCCGAATACGGATACCGTATATATGATTAACTTATTACAGCGAAATTTGATTGTTTTTAATGCTGCTGCCGCTTCAGCTAGTATAATTGGCGCCACTGCGGCAACATTAGGTACCTGGACTAAGGTATATACGATCGCAACTTTGCCGGGTATGCCAGCGGCCGCTGGATCCAATGATACGCTACGTCCTTTCGCAGTAAAGATCTATAAAGGTATCGGATATCTTGGCGTTGTAAGTGATGCTTCGAGCACAAAGCTTATAGCAAATCTTAAAGGATGGATTTTAAAATTCGATCCTAAAAATATTTCAGCAGGTGTGTCCATCGTTGCGACAATTGATTTCAGTAACTATGAGAATTATTATGCCACTGCAGGCTTAGACCGGTGGCATCCATGGATAAGGACCTATGCAGATGCAAATAATAATACCGGACATAATTTAGAGATACCTGCGAGTTATGCTCAGCCGGAGATATCATCCATTGAATTCAATGAAGATGAAAGTATGAATATCCTGATTAGGGACCGTTGGGGGGATCAGGGAGGTAATTTTGAATATATTCCTACCTCAGGCAGTACTACTACAACTCAAACTCGCGGCCAGGGTGATATGCTTCATGCTTGTAAGGTAGGCACTAGTTGGATTCTTGAAGGAACACCAGCCAGTTGCCCGCAACCGGCTGCAAATCTGGAACCATCTCCTTTATATTCAGCTTTAGGTAACAATAATTTCGGAAATGGTTCGTCTTACCAGCAAACCGGCAAGGAATGGTATTCTGATGTTTCTGGTGATGGGAATCCGGAAAATAATTCCGGAGGTGGAACCAAATTGATGGGAACAAATAATATTATAGCCACTGTTTTAGATCCAATTCCTTCAAGTGCAACTACTGGCTCTATTTATTTTAGTACAGCTGGTATCCAATGGAACAATGTAAAAACTGGAGCTAAGACTCAGGTTGCCAGAACAGAAGGTGATGCAACGCTGGATAAAGGGCAGGTAATGGGTGACATCGAAATGATGGTTGACCCTGCACCGATCCAGATCGGAAATCGAATCTGGCTTGATGCGAATGGAAATGGTATTCAGGATGCAAATGAAACCACTCCTGGTGTCCCGACCGCTACAACCGTAACATTAAGAAGTCCGGGTGTTGATGGAATATATGGCACTGCGGATGACCAGACCTGGACTACTGCAACTAGTGCTACCGGCACTTATTACTTTGACAGTACGAATGTCACCGGAGATAATAGAAAGCCAGCAAGCTGGTCAAGTACTGCTGGTATCTTACCAGGATATCCGTATCAGATCGAAGTAACAACTCCAACTGGATTCTCTGTTACTCCTGCTAATTCTGGCTCCAACGACCATATTGATAATGATGCCGTTGTAAGTAGTACTAAAGCTATTGTTGCGGTCAACACCTTAACCACTAACCATACCCTGGATTTCGGATTTATGCTCACACCAACTATTCAAAGTTTGGGTGATAAAGTATGGCGTGATGATAATAAAGACGGTAAACAGGATGTAGGTGAACCTGGCGTTGCTGGTGTAACGGTCACCCTTTATAGTAATGGAGCCGACGGTTTACCGAATACTGCCGATGATAATATTGTAGGAACGACGGTTACAGATGCTTATGGTAAGTACTTGTTCTATAACATCCCTACTGGTAGTTATAATGTAGGATTTACCCTTCCTGCAAACTATACATTCACATCTCAGGGTTATGCAAGTAATCCTGCAGGTGACAACAGCAATAATACAAATAGTGACCCTAGTGCCACCACTGGACGTACTGGTACGTTTGTAATGGCAAGCAGCGACATTGATACAACTGTAGATGCCGGCCTTATTTATAACACTCCGGCTGCAACAGCCAGTATCGGTGATCGTGTTTGGTTGGATGTTAATAATGATGGTGTTCAGGGAGCAAGCACAACAGAACCTGGTATATCAGGTGTTACAGTTAGCCTTCTCGACAATACGGGTAAAATCGTAGCCTCTACCATTACCGATGCCAATGGTGCTTACTTATTCACTAATGTAACTCCAGGTACCTATAATGTACAGTTTACAGCCCCTCCTGCCATGGCATTCAGTCCAACTGGTGCTGGAACTACTTCTACCGATAGCGATCCAAATCCTTCAACTGGTAAAACAGCTCCTATTGTAGTAACTGCTGGTACCAGCAATCTTACAATTGATGCAGGTCTATCCCCTCAGCCTGCCACTAAGGCCAGTCTGGGTGATAAGGTTTGGAATGATATCAATCATGATGGTGTTCAGAATGCAAATGAACCAGGCATTCCTGGCGTGACCGTAACCCTTTATGCTGCTGACGGTACTACTGTAGTATCGACTACCACTACTGATGCGTTCGGTAATTATAATTTCAATAATCTAACTCCGGGTAGTTTTGTAGTTGGCTTTACAGCTCCTACTGGCTATACAATCTCTGCTCCAAATGCAGGTACTGCGAATCTCAATACGGATAGTGATCCAAGTGTTGCCACTGGTAAAACAGCCCTCATTACGCTTGCGGCGAATGATCGTAATATGAGTATTGATGCAGGTATGTACCTGACAAGCCCTGCAGGTACCCTGCAACTGGGTGATAAAGTTTTCTATGATCTCAATAAGGATGGTATCCAGGGCGCTACTGAAATTGGTGCTGCTGGTGTAACCGTAACTCTTTATCAAAATGGTCCTGATGGCATTGCCGGAACTGCAGATGATATCAAGATTGGTACTACCCTCACGGATGTGAATGGTAATTACCTCTTCACGGATCTTGCTGCGAGTGCGGCTTTGGCCACTAATTATAATGTTCTCTTCAGTAATCTGCCTGCAGGTTACTCCTTCAGCAGCCAGTCAGCAACCGGTAGCACTACCTCGAATGATAGTGACCCGAATCCTGCAACAGGCCGCACCGGTAATATCAACCTGACCGCAACCAACCTGACTATTGACGCCGGACTTGTTCAGGGCGTTGCAGCAGGTAAGGGTAGTATCGGTGATAAGGTTTGGTATGATCTTCCGATTACCGGTAACACAACTGGTGTTCAGGATCCAGGTGAAACGGGTGCTGCGGGTGTGACCGTCAAATTGTACCAGGATCTGAATAATGATGGAACGATCAGCGGTGCTGAATTGACTCCAATTGCTACAACCACTACAGATGGTTTGGGTTACTACCAATTTGGTGGTCTGGATGCCGGCAACTATCAGGTGGGCTTCAGCAATCTGCCAACTGGTTTCACATTAACCACTACCAATGTTGGTACCAATCCGGCGCTGGATAATGATGGTAATGCTTTAAATACTTCTGTTGCAGGTAATACTGCTGCGGCTGGTACCAGCTTTACGAAAATCATCCAGTTGGCTCAGGGCGAAGACAATTTGACTATTGATGCCGGTATCGTTCCTCCAAGCGGAACCAATACCCTTGGAAATTTTGTTTGGCTCGATGCGAATAAAGATGGTATTCAAACTGCCGGCGAACCTGGTATCCCAGGAGTGAGCGTAACGCTTTATAATAATGTAGGTGCGGCAATCGCTACTACCTCAACCGATGCAAATGGTTATTACCTATTTGCGAATGTGGCTGATGGTACCTATAGTGTAGGTTTTAGTAATCTGCCTTCTGGTATGGCCTTTACCACGGCAAGTGCAACCAATGATGCTACAGGTAGTGATGCAAGTGTTACAACTGGTAAAACAACTACGGTAACTCTTGGTGCATCCGATAGAAATGACGCAAGCCTTGATGCTGGTCTGGTTACAACCACGACTGCTGCCATAGGTGATTATGTATGGTATGATGCAAACCGTGATGGTATTCAGGATGCTACGGAGACTGGTATATCTGGTGTTACTGTAAGCCTGTACCGTCCTGGATTTGGTTTGGATGGTATCGTTGGAAATGCGGATGACGCATTACCTGTGGCTAGTATGTCAACAGATGCGAATGGTAAATACCTGTTTGACAACCTGGTTCCAGGAACCTATCAGGTAGGATTTACAACCATCCCAACTAACCTGGCATTTACGAAGCAGAATAATGTTGGAAACAATACAGACAATACTAATAGTGATGCAGTCCCTGCTACGGGTTTAAGTCAGAATGTAACACTGGCTGCCGGTGATATGAATCTGACCATTGATGCGGGTCTGACGCCTAAGTCAACTGCCAGTGTTGGTGATTATGCCTGGTATGATAAGGATCGCAATGGTGTACAGGGTGCTACTGAATCCGGTGCTCCGGGTGTAGTGGTAGTACTTAAGGATGCTTCCGGTAATACGGTTGGTTCTGCTGTAACTGATGGAAATGGTAAATACCTCATTCCAAATGTTCCGGAAGCTACAGGCTATACGGTTACCTTCAGTTCATTCCCAGGTGCAACTAGTCTGACCACACAAACCAGTGATCTGACGGTTACCGATGCAACGCTCGGAAGTGATCCTAATGCCACGACAGGTGTAACCAATAGCTTCGCTGTTGTAGCCAATACCAATAATCCGAGCATCGACGCCGGTCTGATCACACCAATGCTGGGTGATAAGGTCTGGAGGGATGATAATAAGGATGGTAAGCAGGATGTCGGTGAGCCAGGAGTTTCTGGGGTAACCGTTACCCTTTATGATAATGGTGCAGATGGTCTTCCAAACACCGCTGATGATATCATTAAAGCAACCACAGTAACGGATGCTTATGGTAAGTATTTGTTCAAGGATCTTACTGCTGGCAATTATAATGTAGGCTTTACACTTCCGGCCAATTATACCTTCTCTCCTCAGGGATATGCAGGTAATGCAGCCGGTGATAATGGTAATAATACCAATAGTGATCCATCCACAGCCAATGGCCGGACAGGTACCTTTGTACTTTCCGGTGGCGAAGTTGACACTACCGTTGATGCGGGTCTGATCTATAACACGCCTACCGCAACTGCCAGTGTTGGTGACCGCGTTTGGTTGGACGTCAACAATGATGGGGTTCAAGGCGCTACTACCACTGAACCTGGTATCTCTGGTGTGGCAGTTACTTTACTTGATAATACAGGTAAGGCAGTTGCTACTACTTTGACGGATGCGAATGGTGCGTACCTCTTCACGAACGTTGTACCAGGTACCTATAGTGTACAATTCACGTCCCCAGCCGGAATGATATTCAGCCCAACCGGAGCTGGTACTACTGCTACCGATAGTGATCCAAATCCTGCAACTGGAAAGACTTCAAGCTTTACGGTAACAGCAGGTACCAATAACCTGACCATTGATGCGGGTCTGTCTCCACAAACCGCTACTAAGGCGAGCCTTGGTGATTATGTTTGGAACGACCTGAATCATAATGGTGTACAGGATGCCGGTGAGCCAGGAATTGGTGGTGTTACTGTAACGCTTTATGATGCAACAGGCGCCACTGTTCAGGCCACCACCACCACTGATGCTTATGGTAATTATACCTTCAATAATCTGGCTCCAGCCAGCTATGTTGTAGGCTTTACAGCTCCTACTGGTTATACGATGACCACTCAGAATGCCGGTGCTGGTACTACCAGTACAGACAGTGATCCGAATACAGGTACTGGTAAAACGGTTGCCGTTAAATTGTTAGGTGGTGACCGCAATGCAACAATCGATGCAGGTATGTATCTGACCAGCCCTGCCGGTACCCTGCAATTAGGTGATAAGGTGTTCTATGATGTCAATAAAGATGGTATCCAGGGTGCTACTGAAGATGGTGTACCAGGTGTTACGGTTACTTTATATCAAAATGGACCGGATGGAATAGCAGGTACTGCAGATGATATCAAGCTGTCCACTACCGCTACGGATAAAAATGGTAATTACTTGTTCACAGACCTGGCAGCCAGTGCCTCTGCTGCTACCAACTATAATGTAGGATTCAGCAACATCCCATCCGGATATAGCTTTACCGGTCAGTCTACAACTGGAAGTACTACTTCCAACGATAGTGATCCAAATCCTGCAACAGGTCGTACCAATACGATCAACCTGACTGCAACCAATCTGACCATTGATGCCGGTGTGAGCCAGGGTGTCGCTGCCGGAAAGGGTAGTCTTGGTGATAAGGTCTGGTATGATATCGCTGCTGCCGGAAATACGACCGGTGTTCAGGATCCAGGTGAGCAAGGTGTCGCTGGCGTTACTGTTAATCTGTATCAGGATCTGAATAATGATGGAACGATTAGCGGGGCGGAATTAACTGCTATTGCTACAACAACTACAGACGGAATGGGGAACTACCTGTTTGGTGGCCTGGATGCAGGTACCTATCAGGTTGGTTTCAGCAATTTCCCTGCTGGTTATACCTTGACAACAACCAATGCCGGAACAAATCCAACTTTGGATAATGATGGTAATGCCCTGAATACCTCTGTTGCCGGAAATACCGCAGCAGCGGGTACCAGCTTTACCAAATTGATCGCGCTTGCACAAGGTGAGGACAACTTCACGATTGATGCAGGTATCGTACCTCCTGCCAATACCAATAGCCTCGGCAATTATGTTTGGCTGGATGCGAATAAAGATGGACTGCAGACAGCAGGTGAACAAGGTATCCCAGGTGTTACGGTAACGCTGTACAATACTTCAGGAACGGCTCTGGCCACTACCTCTACCGATGCAACAGGTAAATACCTCTTCGCAGGATTGCCTGATGGTAATTATAGCGTTGGCTTCAGCAATCTGCCAGCAGGCCTGAGCTTCACAAATGCCTCCGCAACCAATGATGCTACCGGCAGTGATGCGAATGTCAACACAGGTATGAGTCCATTTGTCAGCCTTGGTGCTGCCAACCGGAATGATGTGAGCCTCGATGCTGGTTTGATCACAACGACCAAAGCGGCTCTCGGTAATTATGTTTGGCTGGATGCAAACAGGGATGGTATTCAGGATGCTACAGAAGTGGGTATCTCAGGAGTTACGGTAAGCCTCTATCGTCCAGGATTTGGATTGGATGGTGTTGCAGGTAACGGTGATGATGCGCTTCCAGTTGCTACTATGTTTACGGATGCCAACGGCGCTTACCTGTTCGATAATCTGGTTCCTGGAACATATCAGGTAGGATTTACAACAGTACCTTCTAATCTGAGCTTTACTAAACAGAATAATGTCGGTAGTAATACAGACAATACCAATAGTGATGCGGTTCCTGCAACAGGACTCAGCCAGAATGTAACGCTTGCTGCCGGAGACATGAACCTGACGATCGATGCCGGTCTGTCCCCTAAATCAACGGCAAGTGTTGGTGATTATGTCTGGTTGGATGCGGACAGAAACGGTGTTCAGGGTGCAACGGAACTGGGTGTTCCTGGTGTGATTGTTGTTCTGAAGGATAACGCGGGTAATACCGTTGGATCCGCCGTTACAGACGGAAAGGGTAAATACCTGATCCCGAATGTACCAGAAGGAACGGGTTATACGATCACCTTTAGCAATCTGCCTCCTGCCGGAAGCTTCACGACACAGACGAGTGATCTTACCGTTGCTGATGTCACTTTAGGAAGTGATCCAAATGCAAGCACCGGAGTTACCAATGCATTTAATGTTGTAGCCAATACGGATAACCCAAGTATTGATGCAGGTATTAAACTGCCGGTTATCTCAGGTACCGTGTTTGATGATGCCAATGCCCTGGTCGATGGTATTGTAAACGGTGTTACTACGACCTTGCCAAGCGGCTTGAATGCCAACCTGGTGGATGCAAATGGTAATGTTGTTGCAACAGCACCAATTCCGACTACAGGTGCTACTGCGGGTACTTATAGCTTCCCGATCAGCAATCCTGGTACTTATACAGTCCAGATCTCTACAAATGCGGGTGTTATAGGAAGTCCTGCCCCGGCCATTGCAGTTCCTAGTCCATGGTTCCAAACGGGCGAGAATACAGGTCTTACAACGGGTAATGACGGAACTGTTGATGGTAAACAAACTGTAACTGTAACTACCCTGGATGTTCCAAATGTGAACTTCGGTATCGAGCAACCACCAACTGCAGATCCTAAGGCTTATACGGTATTGAATACAGCCTTCAGCCCAACACCTGCAACTGGCTATCCGGTTGTTACCGGCTATCAAAGTATTCAGGCAAGCAGTGCTGCATTGACTGGATATGCAGGACTTGGTGGTAAGCTTTCAGGTACTGATCCTGAAGACTGCTCAACAGCTAGCTCTTGTAATACGGCCAAGACCTTCAAGTTTGGTGTACCAAATGCGAATACTAAGGTGTATTATAACAATGGCTCTGGTCCGGTACTTTTAACTACAGGAACACTGATCAGCAATTTTGATCCGACTAAACTGGTGATCTATGGTCAGAATGGTTCCGGAACAGTAGCTAATCCAGTTGGCTTTACTTATGCCTTGGTTGATGCCGCTGGTGTTGCCAGCCCGCTGGTTACTTACACGATTACCGTACCAGCTCCATTGCCAATCGATCTGATTTCCTTCAGCGGTAAAGCAAATGAATGTCTGGCTAATCTGAATTGGTCAACAGCTCATGAGGCAAATGTTACGGACTTTGATGTATTGCGTAGCGAAGATGGGATTGCCTATGAAACGGTAGCAAATGTTGCTGCTACCGGTAGCAATAGCAACTATGCGATCTCCGTACAGAATAATCACACGGCAAGCTTCAAGTTAAAGATCAATGAAGGTTCTGGTCAGTACACGTATAGCAATACGATCCAGATTACTTCTTCTTGTGAAGGTTCAGCGATCAGTCTGTATCCGAACCCAGCCAAGAACATCATTAACCTGAAGGGTCTTAGCAGTACAAATACCATACAGGTATACGATATGTATGGTCGTCAAATCCAGAATCTGGACCTGAGCGCTAATGGTACTTTGAATATTTCATCCCTGGTACCTGGTAGTTATACGATCCAGGTTACTACTCCGGGTAGCAATGTTCAATACCTGAAGTTTGTAAAGCTTTAGAATTATATTAATTGGATTTAAAATGAAGAGGCTGGCCATTTGGTCAGCCTCTTTTCATTTATAGATCTGGCTAGTACCTGGTGAATTGATTGGCTTCCTATTCTAAATGCTATTTCCCGAATCGTTTCAGCCTTTCATTGGATAATACTCGATTGAAGCTGACATGTGTTTCGACTTGTGCTTCTTATTTTTGCAGAGGATTGGGGGGCCTTGGGTGCCGGAATGATTCCTGAGTAAGGATTTCAATTAAGCTCACTTAGGTTACATGCTTGCAGTTTGAACCATGAGGATTTATTTAAAAGGGGATTCAAATTTGAAAAGGCTATCCATTACCTATTGTCAACAAACAATTGCTAGCAGCTATTAAATGAGGTACTTTTTTCCACTTGCCCTGGTCATTTTATTTCTTGGTTCTTGTGAGTCCAAACTGACGGAAGAAGAAATATCCCAAATTGGAATAACTCAATGTCATAAGGTTCCAGAGTATGTTCAATCAAAGGGATTCAATCCGGAAAGAACAGCCTATAGTACCTCTGATGGAAAGATCAATGGGGTTGTACTGATAGAGCTACCCAGGAGCAGGCAGGATACCTTGATCAAGAAATTTGTGGACCCTTCCTGGACGCGATTCGGGAACATGGGATCCGTGACTACAGATGATTTAGGGAATGCGTATACCGCTCCGATGCCGCACGTTAATAATCTGAGTTCGCCTTTAAGCCAGATCAATCGGATTTACAAGATTGATCATATTACCGGACAATTAGCACCGTTTAAAGAATTGCCTGCTACTGATACGACTACCGGAGTGGTTCAATATGCCATTATGGGTTTGTATTTCGACTGCCAGGGCAGGAAACTCTATGTTGCAACTGTTGCGGGTAGTACCCGGGATAATGAGAATGGGATCATTTATGAAATAGATCCGGAAACCGGAAAGATCCTGGATCAATTGAAAGGTCATGATGCTATGGGTTTATTTGTAGGTGGGGTTACCGGGAAGAAGCTTTTGTATTTTGGGAGCGCCAGGAATCCAGAGATCAATTCCATAGAATTGACTAAATCGGGGGATTTTAAAGGCAAGGTGAAAATGGAAGTCAGTCTGGATCAATTAGGCCCAAGAGGGGACGATAAAGCACGACGGATCCGCTATGATCAACTCGGTAATCTCATTGTTTATGGGATCGAGTTTAACTTCAACCTGACGGCACCGAGTATTAAGGCGGAGAATCTGTACCATTTCCGATACCTGCAGGCGGATGAGAAGTGGGAATACGTAAAATGAGAGCGGGAAACAGAGCGGTAGAGCGACGGAACGGGGACAGAGCAGCTACGAAGGGGCATTCACGCTGAGAAGATGTGGAGCAGTGAGGGGAAGGGTAGCGCTGGATGCTTAGAAATGGAGCGAAGTAAATGGGGAATACTATTCCACCTTACTCACCTTAAAAATGGTGTATCCTTGAGCTGTTTCGATTTTTCCTATAAGCAAACCTGCTGGGACTTTACTGATATTGACTACCGAATTGTGACCTAACTTTTGTTGCTGCAACACGGCGCCCTGGACATTATATAACGTGAGTTGAGCGTTCTCCTCATGGAGAACTATATAAAGTGTTTTGCTGGCGGGATTAGGGAAAATACTTGCTTGTAGTCCCGAACCTATTTTGGGAACTTCAGTTGGGGTGACCAGACTATCCACAATTTTTGTATGGACGGTATTGGTGAGAATGGCGGCATTTTTGTCAAAGAAAATGTCTGCACGGTTATTAATGAGTGTTCCAACCTGCAGATTTTTTTTCGGTTTTGCTGTATATTGAAAATATCCTTGCGAAAGTGTTCGACTCACACTGCTGTCCACAAGCTTAATATTGGGGAAAATAACCTCCAATAAACCATGGTCCCTGATATCGAACTGATAGGTATGGCTCGCACCCAGCATCTGGAAAGTTGACAGGTCCAGATTGTTGCTAAGGCTATCCTGAATATAAACATAGAATGCCGTATCATTACCGGTGTTCTGAAAATATACGGTATAAGCCAGATCCGTATTAAGTTTATTAACGGGAAGCGCATCGATATTTACAAGCTTTTCGTTGGGATCATAGGAGCTTCTCACAGAATCATGAACGATCATTACATTATTAAGCGGTGTAGTATCGCCTGTAATTGGTAAAACGATGCCGGAAATGACATAATTCGTTCCTGGACTAATGGAGCTATTTACCAGCCATTGAATATAGAAGGATTGGTTCTTGAATATATTAAGTGAAATAGAATTCCAGATCAGGGTATCACCACTGATACTTGAATAAGTCGGATTTGTGGTAACGGAAGTACAAAATGAGGGCTTAATGACCTTCAGAGTAACATTACTTACATTGCTCGTGCCATTATTCGCAACAATAGCCGTCACACTTTGAACCTGGCCTGAGCGTGCATGTCCATTTATGACATTTACTTGAAGATCATATATATTGGGGATCAGGTGAATCGCAAAATTGAAACTATCTCCCTGGCTACCTCCTGATAGTGGCGTAATGTTATAAGAGGCTGGATTGATAGCACTATCGTAAGGAAAATACGATCCAGGCCTGATGGTATTCAAAACACCAGAATCAAGTTTCATAAGATAATTTCCTGACTGATTCGTAATAGCGGTCCAAGAGTTAACACTATTGATAAAGACCTTGGAATTAATAGCGATGTCTATGGAGGAATCAAAAATATTATTATTATTCACATCGTAATAGAGCTTTCCTGAGGCCGTTGGGTGCGGTTCGCAAGTAGAAGCTGTACCACATACCGGGAGGATTCCCACAGAAAGTTGAGGCGGCAGATTCGGAAGGCAACCAATACCAGTACTACTGGTATAGAGCGACAATAATGTGTTTGGCAGCAATGGTAGGCAATTTAAATGTGCATTTTCAGCTACGCTTAAGCGTTCAAGGGTATTTGGAAGACTGGGTAAGGTTGTTATTAAATTTTCATCGCATTCAAGGACAAATAAACCAGCTGGAAGTTGGGGCATGAAGGGTATTTGATTGCCAATACATCTAAATTCTTTCAAACCTGTTGGCAATATGGGTAATGAAGTCAAGTGATTATAATCGCAATAAAAATATTTTAAATCGGTCGGCAATATAGGTAAGGTATCTAATGCGTCGGCCATACAGTTCAGAGTCGTTAAAGTATTAGGTAAAACAGGAATAGAACCAATATTATTAAAACAGCAATAAAGTGATAATAAGGAGGCCGGTATTGTTGGAAGCGAACTAATTTGAGTTTGGGTACAATCCAGATATTGTAAGCCGGAAGGTAGCGTTGGAAGTATATGGAGTGGATTCGTGCTACAAAAGAATAGGGTCAGTGTACTTGGTAACACCGTTATGCTACTAACATTATTATAATTGAAGTTCAGACTTAACAGACCAGGAGGCAAAGTTGGCAAAGCTGTTATCTGGTTAGATTGGCAATCTAAATAGTTTAAAGCCACAGGTAATAAAGGCAGGGTTGAAAGTAGGTTATTACCACATGCTAAATATTGCAGTTTTTTGGGGAGGGATGGTAAGGAACTTATATGGTTGTAGGAACAATCAAAATGTTTTAAAGAATCAAAAAACTGAATACCCCAAACGGAGTAAATATGCATATTTTGACAAAGCATAGTAGTATCTGAAATAATGCTACTGTTTGTCGTATCCATTAGTCCGCTGGCATTAAAAGCGCTTGGAAATTGGGTTCGTATAAAATTCCTGAAATTGGAATCGGGAATACTAACATACTGTGCATAAACAGGTAGGGTCATTAACAGGCAGACACCAATAGGTAATAATTTTTTCATCGTTTAGGGTTTTAGAATTAGGGTGGGTTTAACGTAATCCTTTTCATTAAAGACATTCTAAGCGAATTTTAGGTTGGGTCATGCATGACTTATTCGTGACAAATGTCTAAATCAGGATGCTCAGGATTTTAGGATTTTCAGGATCACCATCCAGTTCATCTTTTAATCCTGTAAATCCTGATTCGTTTTCAGGATCACCATCCAGTTCATCTTTTAATTCTGTAAATCCTGATTCGTTTTCAGGATCGGCAACCAGTTCATCTTTTAATCCTGTAAATCCTGATTCAGACATTAACTGGATTATCAGCCTCATCATCCTGTTTATCAGATAATCCAGTAAATCCTGATCCGGGCGTACCAGATACCCCTTTGACGATTATCTTTGCGGCCTTTAAAATCCGTTTGACAACAACTTACTAGTAATGAACAAAGATGTACTTCTGTACCTCGTACCCGCTTGTGGTATCGTTGCCCTCCTTTTCACCGCCATCCGGGGTTCCTGGGTTTCCAAACAGGATGCCGGAACCGAACGGATGCGCGAAATCGCCAAATACATCGCTGAAGGGGCCATGGCTTTCCTCAAAGCGGAATGGAAGATCCTGACCTATTTTGCTATTATCGCCGGAATTCTTCTTGGCGTAATGGGGGCTACCAATCCGGAAAGCCATTGGACCATCGCAATCGCCTTCCTGGTTGGAGCCGTATTCTCTGCCACTGCCGGTTATATCGGGATGAATATCGCTACCAAAGCCAATGTTCGTACCGCACAGGCGGCCCGGACTTCCCTGGCACAGGCACTGAAAGTATCCTTCACTGGTGGTTCCGTTATGGGCCTCGGTGTTGCTGGTCTGGCTGTACTCGGTTTAGGCTCCATCTTTATCATTCTGCTCCATTGTTTTGTGCCTTCTCTGGGTCTTGGCAATGGCTTTGATGCCGCTGAAATGAAGAAGGCGATTGAAGTCCTTACGGGCTTTTCCCTCGGTGCTGAAAGTATCGCACTCTTCGCCCGTGTAGGTGGTGGTATCTATACCAAAGCTGCGGATGTTGGTGCTGACCTTGTAGGTAAAGTAGAAGCAGGTATTCCTGAAGATGATCCGCGCAATCCGGCTACTATCGCGGATAATGTTGGTGATAACGTAGGTGATGTGGCTGGTATGGGTGCTGACCTTTTCGGTTCTTATGTTGCCACCGTTTTGGCTACTATGGTACTCGGTTCTGAAACCCTGACCCCAGTTGGTACCACCCAAATGTTCGACGGACTTTCCCCAATCCTGCTTCCCATGCTGATCGCAGGGATCGGGATCCTCCTTTCTATTATTGGAACCTTCTTCGTTCGCATTTCAGACAATGCCAAACTGAGCACCGCAGTCGTTCAGAAGGCCCTGAATATGGGAAATTACGGATCGATGATCCTTACCGCTATTGTTTCCTTCTTCCTGGTCAATTACCTGATGCCGGAACACATGATCCTCCGCGGTCACAGTTTCGCTAAGATGGACGTGTTTGGTGCTATTATGGTTGGACTGGTTGTAGGTACCCTTATGAGTATCATTACCGAATACTATACGGCTATGGGCAAACGCCCGGTGTTGTCCATTATTCGTCAATCATCTACAGGCCATGCCACCAATGTGATCGGTGGTCTTGCGGTGGGTATGGAATCTACCTTCCTGCCAATCCTTGTTCTTGCCGCTGGTATCTATACTTCTTTCTGGTTTGCAGGTCTTTATGGTGTTGCCATTGCTGCTGCTGGAATGATGGCTACCACCGCCATGCAATTGGCCATAGATGCCTTTGGACCGATCGCAGATAATGCCGGTGGTATCGCTGAAATGAGTGAATTGCCGGCTGATGTTCGTGAAAAGACCGATATCCTGGATGCAGTTGGTAATACTACCGCAGCTTCTGGTAAAGGTTTTGCCATTGCCTCTGCTGCCCTTACTGCCCTGGCCCTGTTTGCAGCCTTCGTGGGTATTGCCAAGATCGATGGTATTGACATTTATCGTGCGGATGTTCTTGCTGGTTTGTTTGTCGGTGCGATGATCCCATTCATCTTCTCTTCCCTGGCGATCCGTGCTGTTGGCGAAGCGGCAATGGCCATGGTGCAGGAAGTACGCCGTCAGTTCCGGGAAATCCCGGGAATTATGGAAGGTACCGGTAAGCCTGAATATGATAAATGTGTAGCCATCTCTACGGAGGCTTCCATTAAGAAGATGATGCTGCCGGGCGCTATCGCGATTGTTTCGCCACTGATCATCGGTTTTATTTTCGGCCCTGAAGTTTTAGGTGGTTTCCTGGCTGGTGCTACGGTTAGCGGTGTATTGATGGGGATGTTCCAGAATAACGCCGGTGGTGCCTGGGATAATGCCAAGAAAAGCTTTGAAAAGGGTGTTGAGATCAATGGTCAGATGCACTATAAGAAAAGTGATCCGCATAAGGCTTCTGTAACAGGGGATACTGTCGGTGATCCGTTCAAGGATACCTCTGGTCCATCTATGAATATCCTGATCAAACTGATGTCTATTGTCAGCCTGGTTATCGCTCCGACCCTTGCGAAATTGCATGAGTCCAGCATTAATGCCCGTCGTGCCGACAAGCTGGAACAATTGCAGCGTTTGCAAGGTGTGGTAGCCACTCAGGCTGTTGCCAAGGATACCACTACAAATGCAGGGCCAGCGCCAATTCCTGCTTCTCCGGTCAAAGGTGTGGTCAATGAAGCCGGAGATTTTGTTTATGATCTGGGTACTGAAAGCGATCTGAAGCTCAAAGATGGTGTTATTCTAAAAGTGGGTGAGAACGCTTCTGAGCGTAAGCTGGTAGCCTTTATTGAGGATGGCAGCAAGCAGGTTGACAAGACCACCTGGTTTACCATGGACCGTCTTTATTTCGAGCCAGGCAAAACGGTTTTGAAACCGGAATCAGAGGCTCAGATCAAGAATATTAAGGCGATTATGATGGCGTACCCGAATCTGAAAATCAAACTGGGAGGCTATACCGACAATACCGGTAAGGATGCCGATAATGTGAAACTCTCCGATGACCGTGCAGCAGCTGCCAAGGCGGCCATAGTAAAATTGGGTGTGGATGGTCGTAGAATGGATGCTGAAGGTTATGGAGCACAGTATCCAATCTGTCCGGCAAATAATACACCGGAATGTAGGGCTCAAAATCGTCGTATCGATATCCGGATTACTAGTAAATAGGCATTCATTTTCTATTCTTTTTAAAAACCTGTGTGGTTCATTATCACACAGGTTTTTTACTTTCTCATTATATTTTATAGATTTAGTCTTATAAAAGAACCTGATGACGCAGATAAACCGTTTATTCCCTTTTCGATCGGTACTGATTTTACTATCCTTACTCCTCGCGAATTTATTTTCTACCAATGTGATCGCCAGGGGAAATCCGAACCAAAATGGGAAACCTGTTGTCAATAAAAAGTATTCGGTAAAACATAAAGCGCCTGCAAAGCTCAGAAAGTACTTTTTAAGTCCGGATCTGAGCTTGGGCTTGAATAGTGGATATGATCATTCAAAAAGCCTGAAATTGGATCTGGGGAATCCAGGAGCAGCGGTGAAGATGGAGTTGCTCGCAGGAAGGTATATCAATGAGCATTGGTGCATCTATACCGGGGTAGGATATTGCTTATACGATTACCGGATGCGCTATGGGAGCGGTCCTTCCCTGATCAATGATACCGTCCGTAATCAAAGTGAGGATATCATCGAAATACCACTAGGCGTTCGCTATACAAGTACGTCTAAGAAATTGTTTAAAACAAAACATTACTTCGGAGCCGGGTTACGGTTCTGCTTGCTGGATGATGCCCGTTCTGATTATCATTCTGTTGATCTGCTTTATTCCAATAAGGAAACCAGGCAGGCTGATTTTAATGCGATATATGTCCGGCTATTTGTAGAAGCAGGTATTGATGTTCCCTTGGATTATTATTCTTCCTTCCTTTTAGGCGTCAATGTCTCGGATGGTATCACCCGGAATATGAGTAAGACCGGTATAGTTGCGAATGCCAATTATGGAATGCTTTCGGCAAGTCTTACCCTGGGTTTTCGCTTCAGTTTAGGCCTCTGAGATTAAAATTCCAGAACTACATCCCCACCAACGGCATGGCCCGTGCAGGTAAGGACACGCCCTTTCAATTGATCGGCATCGGTCAATACCTCATTATAGCTCATCCACACCTTTCCTGAGCGGCAAATGGCCGTGCAACTTCCACATTGACCGGTCTTGCAACTATAAAGCATATTTAAACCAGCTGCCAGGCCGGCATCCAAAATGCTTAATGGATAGGCACAATTGAAGGAATGCCATTCCTTACCAATTTTCAATTTAACCTCATGAAGATCCTTATCGGCAGGCGTATGTAATAAAGGGACAGGCCGTGTAATAAATTGCTCGCGCCGGATCTGACCAGGTTTTAGACCGGCATCCTCAAGTAGTAATTGAACCAGCCACATATAATCAATGGGCCCGCAGATAAAGGCGATTACCTGTTCAATGTTCGTATTAAGAAAGCCGTTTCGCAGTAACGGAAAATATTCCTTAGAAAATCGGGCTTTTCGCAAGTCCTTGGCTGTACTCCATAACCAGGCAATACGCAGTCGTCCCGGAAATTGGCGTTCTAATTCACGGATGGGATCGTAGAAAACGCTCGTATCAGGAGATCGGTTGCTATATACCAGAACCGCCCGTTTATTGGTCGTATATAGCAGTGCTTTCAATAAGGAAAAAATGGGAGTTATGCCAATACCAGCCGCAAAGAACCAGGCCATCTCAAAATCAGTCGCGGAATTATCCAGGGTAAAGAGGCCAGTTGCCGAGCTCGCGACCGAAATGTGATCTCCAACTCGGGCAGCATCAATCAGCCATCTCGACATCAACCCATTTTCAACCCGTTTAACAGTGATGCAGGGTAGGGGATCAATGCCAGGTGTTGAGGATAAGGAGTATGACCTTCGATAGGAGCGGCCATGATAAGTGAAATCAAAGTTTAGAAACTGTCCCGCCAGGTACACAAAAGGGATATCCCCTGAATCCTGTAATTCAAAACTTTTTACTCGTGGGCTTTCATCCCGGATACTTGAAATACGCCATTCCATGATTTATAGCTTGAACAGCGGCAAATTTCAGTTAAAACAGATTCTGAATAGGTGTACCTGAAAATGTTCCGCTAAAAATCCCGAGGTAAATAATAGCTTAATCCGGGTTCGTGTTCATTCAAACTATATTTGCCGCCCAATCAATTAAGCCCAACCTTGAAACGGATTTTAACGAAAGTATTGAAATATACGGGGATCTCCTTGCTGTCTTTTGTTGCATTGTTATTTATACTTCCTTATTTCTTCCCCAAAACAATTTCAAACGGGGTCAAGTCCTGGACGAATAATAACATCAATGGGACCATTAATTTCTCCCGACTCCATCTTTCCTTTTTCAGGCATTTCCCTTCACTGACTTTAAGTCTTTCAGATTTTTCATTGAAGGGATCCAATCCCTTTCCAAATGATACCCTGATAGCAGCCAGCGAGATTTCGTTTGGGATCAACCTGCATTCTGTGTTCTTCGAAAAGAAAATTACCATCAACCAGATTTTCCTCGATGCTGCTGCAATTAATGTTCAGGTAGACTCCCTCGGTAATGCCAATTACAATGTCTATAAGGCTGGTAAGAATAATAACTCCTCGGCCACCAACGATTCTTCCAGTGCCTCTCTGAATATTCAAAAGATCCAGATCACGCACTGCAGATTAAATTATAACGACCGGTCGATACCAATGATCATTCATGCGCTGGACTTTAATTATAACGGAGCCGGCGACCTTAGCCATGCCATCTTTGACCTGAACAGTCACCTGGATATCAAGGCGCTGGATTTTCAGTTTGACCATGAAGATTACCTCAGCAATAAAGAAATCCATGCCGACCTGGTTACCCAGATCAATACCAATTCATTGTCCTTATTATTCCGCCAGAATTTTATCAATATCAACAAGCTGAAGCTGGATTTTACGGGTTCATTTAAATTCCTGAAAAATGGCTACTCCCTGGATTTTTCGGCGGGCACTAAAACCATCAAGTTATATACGCTCATCACGGCACTTCCTCCCAAATACCTTGACTGGCTGACAAAAAGTAAGGTGGAAGGGGATGCCAATCTCCTATTTTCACTGAAGGGTGATTATATCGCTTCTCAGAATATCAAACCGAATGTCCGGTTTAATATGGCGATTCGCAATGGTCAGATTGCTTATAATGGTTCTGAACCCTTGAGTGATTTGCAATTGCGGTTTCAGACCCTCCTTCCGGCTTTGAATACCGATAGTCTTCGCATTGCATTGGACACGCTCTCCTTTAAAATGGGTTCGGATGCCTTTGATGCGCATATCCATATTCTGGGCGTAGATACCCCGTTGATTATAGCTCAGGTACATTCAGATGTTGACCTGGGTAAAGTCCAGCAGGCCGTCGGATTTAAAGGAATTGACCTAAAAGGCCGGCTGAAGCTGGATCTGAAAGCTGATGGTCATTATCTGGCTATCGCTGATCCCAAAGCTGGGCAGATCATTAAGACTATTCCGAATTATGAAGCAGTTGCAGTAATGAGCAATGGTTATTTCAAAATGAGTTCTTTGCCACAGGGCATCAGCAATATCAATTTCAACATCAAGGCCCAATGCAATGATGGGAATTACAAGCATAGCAAGATCCTCATTTCGGATTTACGGGCGACTGCCTTAAATAATTCCTTCCAGGGACATGCCAATATTGACAATTTGGTCGATTACCAAATGGATGCGGAAGTCCATTCTAATATCAATCTGGCAGAGATAAAGAATTTTATACCACTTGACAGTCTGGAATTGGCGGGCCATTTAAAGCTGAATACAACCATCGAGGGAAAGTATGTGCCGGAGCGGCGACTGTTTCCAAATATTAAGCTGGACCTGGATCTGCAGCAAGGTTCTGTTCAGACCAAATATTATCCGCATCCAATCACTCAAATTGAGGTGCAGGCGAATATTAATGATCCTTCCGGAAATGCCCAAGGACTAGCTATCGAGCTGAAGCCCGTATCCTTCACGTTTGAAGGCAAGCCTTTTAAGGTGGCCGCCAGCCTTTCGAACCTGGATGATCTGCATTATAAGGTTCAGGCTGCCGGAGTATTGGACATCCAGAAGATCTACAAGGTGTTCTCGCAAAAGGACCTTGACGTTAGTGGACTGGCCACGATGAACCTGTCTTTGGAAGGCCGTCAGAGTGATGCCAGCAAGGGTTTATATAGTCGGCTGCATAATTCAGGAACCCTGCAATTGGAGCAGGTGAAGATCCGTCATCCGAAATACCTGCCACTACCATTGACTATTACCCAGGGATTGTTCTCCTTTCAGAATGATAAGATGCAATTCCGCGATTTTAAAGCCATTTATGGGCATTCTGATTTTAAGCTGAATGGCTATCTCCAGAATGTGATTAACTATGCTCTGTCTGATAAGGCAACGTTGAAAGGGGCCTTCACCCTGCATTCTGATAAGATCCTGGTGGATGAATTCATGCCTCAGGCATCGGTGGCCATTGCTTCTCAGGGAACGAGTACCCCTGTTGTAAAGGATACCAGTGGTGTATTCATGGTTCCTGCAAATTTGAGTTTGAGCCTGGAGACGAATATTGGCAAAATCCTTTATGACGGCCTTCCTCTGCAGGATTTTTCCGGGACGATGATCATTGACAGTGCCAGGGTGAAGGTAAAGAAAACGACTTTCAAGCTGATCGGTACCACCATGAATATGGATTTGAGTTATCAGGGACTGAATGCAAATTCGGCCCAGTTTGCGCTTGGGATTCAGGCGAAGGATTTTGATGTGCGCAAGGCGTATGATGAGATCAAGTTGTTCCATGATCTGGCCCCTGCAGCGGCGAAAGCGAAGGGAATTGTCTCGCTCGATTATCAGTTGAAAGGACGACTAGACAGGAATATGGATCCGGTATACTCATCCCTGAGTGGGGCAGGGCTGCTGTCGGTAAGGAATGTTCAATTCGCAGGATTTAAGCTTTTGAATTCAATCAGTAGTGAGACGGGGAAGTCGGAGATTCATGATCCGAATGTGAAGGATGTGGCTTTGAAGACCACCATTAAGAATAACGTGATTACGCTCGAGAAGGTCAAAATAAAAATGGCCGGTTTCCGGATGCGGATTGAAGGTCAGAGTTCGTTTGATAAGAAGATCAGTTTTAAGATTCGTTTGGGTCTTCCGCCATTAGGTATCATTGGTATACCGATGAGAGTTACCGGAACATCAGAGAATCCAAAAGTGAAAGTCACCAGGGAGGAAGCCGATTCCTTGGAGGCAAAGGAGGATGATTCCCCCGGTCCCTGAACGGAGTCGCCCCAGGCCCTTGAGCGAAGTTGAAGGGTCTTAGTTAATTTGATAATTGGATGATCACTGTTGTCCGGTTAAAATTGGGAAGGCATTTTTTTGCTTGTATTGCTTTGAAATTGAATAGTGCCATACTTGTTTTTGAAAAGTAAGCCCCCTTATGCATATATGCTCCTTGTATGCTTTAACTTCAGACCAACAGTAAAAAGTTGTTTTTAGACCCTGTCTAAGAACTGTAGGAATTGCCATTTTCACCGGCCATAGCTGCAAGCGACGGCTGGCCCCCCGATGGCGAAGAAAATTTATAGGCACTTGAAGCTAAAAATCGCCTCCTCAATCAGGCCTGCCGTCGCTCTAACGAGCTATGGCGGGCGAGCAAGTATTAAGAGCAGTATTGAATGAAAATCTCCAGACTAAGGGATGGGGCGGACCTTGTCCGCCGTAGCCCGCTGTTAGATCTCATTAAAGAATGAGTCTTTAAAAGCGAAGCCCGCCGTCGCTCTATCGAGCTATGGCGGGAGCACCCTCCGTCGCTCTATCGAGCTATGGCGGAAAAGCTTGAATGGAAATTAAGGCGGACCTTGTCCGCCGTAGCCCGCTTTTAGATCTCATTAAAGAATGAGTCTTTAAAAGCGAAGCCCGCCGTCGCTCTATCGAGCTATGGCGGGCGAAGGCGGAGAGAGCGTTACAGAGTTCGAACCTTTGGATTGAGGATTTGGTAAAAATTAAATCTGCAGTATTTGTCAGAAAATGTCATATCACTTCTTAGTCTTAGCGATATCTGTTCGTTGTGATTTGACTGAAAATCAGCTTGCCTTATGCAAATTGAGCTTTCCCTTCTACTCATTAATTACAATTAGTTGAACAATTAATCCCTGATCAAACTCCTTCCGTCTTCTGTACGATCCGGTTTAACAACTGTGCATCCTCATTCCACAATTTCAGTTGCCGCAAATACGCTGCCTGTGTTTTAGTAATCCTGAGTGTATGCGGTGACCCCTTTTTTATAGTTTCTGTTTTCAGATCAATCACAGCATGGCGGATTGCGCTTTCCAGGTCATCGCGTTCGCGTTGGTTCCTTCTATAATCGAAGACATATTCAACAGGTGATTCAAGAAAATCTTTCAGCAATCTCCATTCCTTTTCATGCCCACTTACATTAGGAATCTCACGTTTCCAGTCTGCCGGTGGTTGAGGCTGATGAATTAAACGACGTTGCAGATATTCCCTGCACCAAATTCCCAACGCTACGGTGAGCGGCGTGTTTCGGCTGTGCGCCAACAATTGCAATGCAAGGACATGGTGGATAAAATCCCGGGGAATTTTTTGGGTGAGAATGTCAGTTATCATTTCTACCCAGGTTTCGGACTGTGGCCGTTGACTTTCTATCCAAAACAAATCCCTTAGCGCGGTTGCAGTAATAGTTTTTTGCGATTTCGCCAATGCCTCGGAAAAATAGTGTGGCAGTAGCTCTATTTGATGGTCCAGTAGCCCTGTAAATAGACCCGAATCAGTAAGAACAACTAATATTCCCAGTAATGGTTCCAGCATTTCAGCCTTTCCAGGCTGCATTACATGCGCTATTATTTTAGAACTCGTTTCTGCCCCGAAAAATTGAATAAGTTTTAGCCAATGCGAGGGATCAATAAGGCTGAAATAAGATTGTGTAACTGCAGAAGAAATTCGAAGCAGGAGGTCTGCATCTTTCTCTTTGATAATCCAATCGGCAATAATATTGTAATTGGCCTCCTTATTCACTCGATCATTACCAAGCCCTGTTGCCAAAATAACATTTACCGCAGCCAATTCACTTTCTGTCATCTCATCGCGGTTTTTCAACAGATAGTTGATCCAGTCTAGTTTGCTGACTGTATCCTGCTGCAATAACATTCGCGCATTGTTATCACGCGACCATATCATTATTGCGCCGTAATGGTACCAGTGCATCACATCAGGACCATAGTTGCCCTGGTAACCACTGCTCTCCTTCACGATTGGTTCGTCCTCATTAAGCGGGAAAGAAAGAATCAGGTCCTCCATTTCGAAGCTCACATGATTTAACGGCGGAAATCTATTTCCAAGCCAGTGTTCAATAGAAAGTGATTCTTCATAAACTTCGCCCATTTCTTCATCAGAAACATCCCATTGATTGTTATGATATGTAGGTTCTTCCTCAGGCGAGCCTGACAAATAAGAAGTCACAAGACACATTTTTGAATAAAATCCTAACGTTTCTGCCGCTTTTAAAAGTGCTTTAGCTTTGGGCCGGTCATTAAGTTTTAGGGCATTCACCGAAAAATTCTCGGGCGTATATTGATGTCCTAGTAAGATGATAGCCGGTTCCGCATCAACTCGGTTCTGGTGTGCTTTAAGCATCTCTGCAAGTACAACAGCCTGTGTTTCGATAGATTGTGGCGCTATTGTTCTGCCGGGGTTTTGCTGTATCAGATTGTAAACGAGGGATACTCGATAGCCCGATGTTACCGGCATTATCTCGTGCTCACAATCAGCATAAAAAGCGGCGTAGGCTAGCTTGTAGTCGCATGAACTTTGTGCAAAACTTATGATCTCACGAGTACTTTCAAATGATACGACCAACTCGCCGCCCGTATGGTAAGCCGGTAATTCTATTACAAGAGTACCAAACATGCCCTTTTCTTTTTCGGAATCTCTATGCGTTAAGAAAAAATTGCCTTGTTCATAGATCAGCATTTTATACAGATGGGCTGAGATTTCATAATCTTCCAGCCCGAGACCAGGCTTAATATCCTTTATAACCTTTTCTAGAAAATCTGTCCAATGCGGATTGCTGAACCTTAAATTCTGGGCATCAATTTCCCAGGTGTCTCGCACGTTAGGATCTACGATTGTTTTGCTGCCCTTACCAAAAGGTGCCTTGTGTGCTAGGCTTATCAAAGCCTGTGCACCTGCTTCATTTATCGGGTATGCAATTTCGCCCAAGCCTTCAACCACGAGGCCTGGAAAAATAAAGTCTGCCGTGTGGGCGCTTACGAATTTGCCGCTGCCTTTCAGATCTTTCAGGCAGTCTAGGATATTTTCTTGGAAGCGGGTCATGAGTTATCTGTAATCTGACAATTTTAGAAGGATGTAAAAATATCAAGTTAATCCTGCCCAATTATTGTTTCCGTTCGGCTATTCACCATCTACGAACGACTTGTTTTTGTAATTTTCGTGAATGCCGATAGATCAGCCGTTTGACATAGAAATTGATAAGCTAACCCGCTCCATAGAAAATGCGATTTCCGGGGACAGCTTTAAAACTGAAGTACACCCGCTTAATGCATTGGATATCAGGAACCTACGGCAAACAGATTGGCTTTTTGATTGGAAGGCAGAAGCAAAACAAAAGGGCAAGCAGGTTTTCAAACTTTCAATTGTCGATAACACAGATATTATTCAAGGACTTATAAGTCTGCAGGATAGAGGTGATCACATTTTTATGCCACTCATTGAAAGCAATAAATTTAACCGTGGGGCGAAAAAACTATATCTTGGCGTACCTGGCAATCTGATCGCATTTTCTTGTAAGCTATCATTTGAAAAAGGTTATGGCGGTTATGTTTCATTTGAAAGTAAAACACAGCTCATAGAACATTACCAGAAGACCCTTGGGGCGCATATTCTATTTAACAACATCATGGCTATTGACACGACAGCAGCCCGAAGACTGGTAGATCAATATTTTCCGAAAATTTGCTAACTTACATAGATGATTAAGGAGGCAAAAAATATAGACTTCTTTACAACCGGAAGGCAACCGTCTGAGGAGGATTTTGTCCGTATCAGTGAGTGGATAAAGAAGGATAAACAAAAGAAAATAGCTGAGCGGCCAGTAAAGCGCAAGCGAACCCAAAGCACATCCACAAAGTAGGATGTATAGATGTCATGCGAAAGGGCTTACTCTGATGACGCCATAATTTTACCAATAAATCTCTTCACATGTTTTTCTAAATGGAAAATAATCCTAAAGATCTTGAAGTAGATTTATAGGTGGACATTCTCCAATGACAACGGAAGAAGAACTTGCTATTAGTGAGTTTATGAAGGTGGAGAAAGAAAAACGCGTACTACAGAATTTACGCTAGACGAAAGAAAATGCGGTTAGTAAGCAAAAATAGCCCGGCCTGGAAAAAAATTAGTTGAAACGGTTAGCTCTGAAAAAGTTACCATGTCCGAATGAAACGGACTTAGTCCGCAGAAGCGAGCATTGGCTAAAGCTATGGCTCACCAAGCTAGTCTTCGCTGAAGCTTCGGCTAGTGATACCCGCCATAAAAAAAGCCCGCCAAGCTTAAAAGCTATGGCGGGCGAAGCTCACTTTCGCGAACCACTGGCGGACTTTGTCCGCCGTAGCTCGCTTCAGCGAGCGAAGGCGGAGAGAGCGTTACAGAGTTCGAACCTATTTGTTCAAAATTTAGTCACGGTTTCTAACTATTATCTTAAAAATAGCTTCTCACAAAATAGTAGCACTTTTGCTACCTTTGATTATGAAGGCGCCTGAAGTTATCAAGCTATTGAAAGCAAATGGTTGGTATCAGGATCGACAAAAAGGAAGTCATAAAATATTTAAACACCCTACGAAAACCAGTATAGTCGTTGTACCTGATCATAGCCCTAAGGATATACCACCAGGAACACTAAACAGCATTTTAAAACAGGCAGGACTAAAGTAATAGCACAACAATTTATTCTGCCTATATCCAAAATTAAGTACAACTACCATGAAAATCGAAGTAATCATTGAGAAATCAGACGGTGAACTTTGGGGCCGTATTGAGGGAAAAGGAGATTTCCTTCCGACCACAGTCGGCAAAACCACCGAAGAAGTGTTGAATAATCTAAGCGACCTCATTCAGGATTATCTGGCGAATGAAGGCAAGGCAGATAAATACTGGATGAAAGCAATCGGCAAGGAATTAGAATTTGAATTGAGTTACGATGTCCAGGCATTTTTTTCTGAGCATGATGAAGTAAAAGCCTCCGTAATTGCCAGGCGTGCAGGCATCAATCCCGGATTAATGCGTCAATATAGTTCTGGTGTCAAGCATCCATCTAAAGAACGAGCTAAGCAAATCGAAGTTGCCATTCACAAGCTTGCTGATGATCTGCATGCTGTTTCTCTTTATGTCTAAGATGGAGTCCACATATAGTTGGATGTTCATCTAAAAAAAGTGCTTCGATCTATCGAGCTATCGCAGGCGAAGAAGGCGGGCCTTGTCAGCTATAGCCCGCAAAGAAAAAGCCCACCTCCGCTTTTAAGAATAGAGGGCGAGTTTTCTGTTTTTACAGGAGTTATCGATGGTGCGGACTTTGTCCGCCATAGCGAGCTTTCGCTAAAGCTATGGCTCACAAGGCCCGCCATAAAAAACGCCCGCCAAGCTTAAAAGCTATGGCGGGCGAAGCTCACTTTCGCGAACCACTGGCGGACTTTGTCGCCGTAGCTCGCTATTAGATCTCATTAAAGAATGAGTCTTTAAAAGCGAAGCCCGCCGTCGCTCTACGAGCTAAGGCGGGCGAAGGCGGAGACGGCGAGATTCGAACTCGCGATACAGTTTCCCGTATACACACTTTCCAGGCGTGCTCCTTCAACCACTCGGACACGTCTCCTATTAATGGGCGGCGAAAATAGGATTTTCTTTTGGCTATCGGGCAAAAAGTTTTTCCGCATTGGCACTCGTCGCCTTAGCAAGGTCAGCGATACTCATTTCCCGTAATTCAGCGACTTTTTCTGCTACGTACTGGATATGGCTGCTCTCATTCCGTTTGCCACGAAAGGGTACCGGAGACAAATAAGGCGCATCCGTTTCAAGCACAAATGAATTCAAAGTAACCTTTTGAATAAGGTCCTGTAAGTCTTTGTTACTCTTATAGGTGATCACACCTCCAATACCCAGCAAAAAGCCTAGATCAATCACCTTTTGAGCATCCTCCATATTGCCGGAAAAACAGTGGAAAATTCCTCTGAGATTTCCATTCTGTTTGCTCTTGACAATCTCCAGGCAGTCAATCATTGAATCCCTGCTATGGATGACAATCGGCAAATTGAATTCCAGGGCCCAGTCGATCTGTTGACTGAAACAATGCTTTTGTTGTTCTTTAAAGGTCTGATCCCAATAATAGTCCAGGCCAATTTCTCCAACTGCCGCAAATGGTGATTTCTCCAACCAGTTCCGGACAATATCTAATTCCTGTTGAAAATCATCCTTCACATAGGTTGGATGAAGGCCCATCATGGGATGGCATTCATTCTGAAAGCGTTCTGCAATTCGCATCATGCCCGGGATCGTATGCTGATCGCAATTGGGCATATACATTTTTTTTACTCCGGCATCTAATGCCCTTTGAATCATTTCATCCTGTTTCGATTCTGTGAGACGATCATCATACAAATGCGTGTGGGTGTCTATAAGCATTTTAGGGGGTCTATTTTTAGTTTTGGTTTACATGTTCAATTTTTCCATTTTCCAACCTTTTTCTTTACAATACTCTAATACTCTTGGTAATGCATACTTCAACCGTGCCCAGGCTTTGGTACTATCATGAAATACCACAATAGCTCCTGGTTTTATATGCTTTATTACATTGCGAAGACATTTTTCCGGGCTAATCCCTTCATCAAAATCAGCACTTAAAACCGTCCACATGTAAATATTATATCCTTCTGTTTGGGCCTGCAATATACGGCTTTGTGCCTTTGTAATCCTACCATAAGGGGGACGAAAAGCGTTAGATGGTATTAATTCTGCGGTGGACGCAACATTCTTTATGTATTCAGAATCAGGCGTCTTCCAACCATTTAAATGATTATACGTATGATTTCCGATACAATGCCCTGCCGTTTTAGTTTGTTGAACGATCTCCGGATAAAGCTTCACATTCTTACCTATGCAAAAAAAACTTGCTTTTGCCTGGTATTTATCGAGTTGTTCGAGAACAAAAGGCGTGATTTCCGGATGTGGTCCATCATCAAACGTGAGGTAAATCTTTAAATCACCCGATTTTCGGAGGCTCCAGATGAGCCCCTTTGGAGCCATCCATCTTAGCCACCAGGGTGATTTTACGATATACACGATGCGAATTTAAGCATCATTTGCTATTCAATTAGCACAATATCAGACCTTTGTAATATACCTTCCCGCCCATCAGGCAGGAGGATACGTACACTATCACTCTTTTTATTGAGTATCTTAACCACTAAGCCCTCGGGTAGATTCACTAATGCCATTTTATTAATGCCTTTTGCCTCCGCCTGAAAGGCTGCATCCTGGCGCATTACTACCCCAATATCATTCGGTTTATTTCTTAGTGCTGAAATACAACCCAGAACACAAAATCCGACACCGAGAATGACAAAAGCGGCTATCAATTGCGGTTTTAACCATCCAAATTTTAGTTTATTGAATCGGGCATAGGCCAGCAATAAAAATGGGAGTGCAATAAATATAAATGCCAGGATTGCATAGGTATTACTATGGGCAGGCGTTGTAATTCGCTGCCAGATTGAAATGATCAGTAAATCATCCTTGTGGGATGCCGGTAAGATCTGTTGCTGGATCAATGCAACATTATTCGCGGCCTGACCGAAGGAGGGCTTCCGGGATAAGGCCCGTTCGTAGGCCAGCACTGCCTCGCCAATATGATGCAACCTGTAATGCGCATTCCCTAATTTATACCAAAGAATAGCCTGAGAATTATCAGCACGGATCGCTTCATTATAATAAACGATGGCAGAATCGTAAACCCGGTGATGATACGCACTATCACCTCTACTCTCGTAGGGAAGGGATTCTGCGCTTGATAAACCCGGCCAACAAATCAATACGTAAAATGACAGGAAAAGGATCAGTCGCGGTTTCATGAGGCACGCAAAGTACGTTCAAGACTGGTAATGATTCCTGCAGCCTCACTAAATGTTTGCTGCATTTGGGTACTACTACCCGAAGAAGCATATAATGCCATTTCGCATTCACTCAGGACTTTTTCAACCTGCTCGCATACAGGACCTGGTACGTGTTGATCACGCATCGCCTCCAAAGCCGATGTCTTACCTAAGCGCGAAATCGGAATATTCAACTTGTCACTTAAATACAACCAAATGGATTTTGAAAGCTCATCATAAAAGCCACGGGCATTATTATTCTGCAACATGGTGCCGGCAACTGCCAGCCTTTTCTGCGCCACTTTACTGGCTTGGCGGTTGCGGTTCTGAACGGTATCCGCTATGGTTTCTTCCTCGCGCTTCTTATATACCGTAACACCTAAAAGGAGCAATAAAGGCAGCGCATACAAGCTCCAATAGGTAGGAGACAGAATGATCGGCTGAGGACTGGACAGAATCAATTGATCATCAATTTCCCCATGTCCGCCTACATGGCCCATTGCTGTGGCAATCCCGCCTTTACCGGGTTTTACATGCAGATGGTAAGCCGGGGTAGCGGCAGATTTATAAGTTCCACTTTCCGGATCAAACCAACTTAAGGTTAAAGGTGGAATATCATAATTCCCCGGAGCACGTGGTGCGATACTATACGTCACGATCTTTTCACCACTGATCTTGGTCGTCCGACCCATAATGGTATCGAGGACATTGGGTTCATAAGAATCCAATCCAGTAGGGAGGTTCAATGCCGGAGCCGTAAATAATTTAAGGTTGCCACTCCCAGAAATGGTCAACTTTAAGGTGGCCACATCATCAGTAGTAAGCTGATCTTTATCGAGCTTTCCTGAAACAGTATAGGAGCCGACAGCACCCGTAAAATCAGCTGGTTTATCCTTGTCGGGCAATTCACTGACGGTGATCTGAACCGGGCTGCTTTTCAGATGTACTGGTATTTGCTCAAAACCCGTCTCTGCAAAAGGATCCCTGAAGAATGGATCGCTCATCATTAGTGTACCTCCAAAAGCCTGTTGAAAAATGGGATCATCAAAAAGGCTGCGGTGCTGTACCTGAACAGGGATATGAGCGGTTCCTTCTGCTTCTGCAACATCCAAGGTAAGCTTACCGGATTGCTGTGGAAACAGTGCTGATTTCTTTAAAATAAAGGTTTGGTATTTCTGACCATTTACGACCTCTTCAACCGGTTTCTGTTGTTTCGGAATGTCGAAATCCTGAGTCCAAAATCCATTCAATGAAGGAAGTTTTGAAATAGCCACATTCATCGGCACCCTGGCATACAGCTTGTAAATAGCGGTTACCTGCTCACCTAACCGGACCGCTCGTTTATCGACATCCACCTTAATGAAAATAGCATTTCCCAAATCCACTTTCGGTTGTGCTGCCTGTTGCTGGCGGGCCGCCTGCTTTTGACTCTTGGTTGCAAAAGGATCATCATCGAAGACCGAACTGGCGGTAGCGGGACCTCTCGGGGCATATTGCTGTAAGGAGCCTGGAACGACATCTACACGGACTGCATTGCTTTGGTAGCTATGGCCACTTCCATCGCTGGCAGTAGCCGGAGGGATTGTGATAACACCCGGATGTTTTGGCTGCAATAGAAAGGAAACAGAAAAACTCCGGCTCTCGGTCATTTTATTACCAGAGATCACGACATTGCTGCTTCTGGAAGTAAAGGGGCCACCCAATACTTTAAAATCCTTAAAACTGGGATTATTGATGGCTTGTACATTGGGCGCATCCTGGATGGTGTACGTGACCTGAAACTGATCATTGACACCAACCTTGCCAGCACTGACATTGGCAGTAAATACCACATTTTGTGCAAATGCCTGCCTGCATGTGATCAACAACAGGCCTAGGCAGGGCACTATGAAATGGATAATTCTGTTTCGATACATTTTTCCTGGTCCTTGCCTTACAAAAATAAGTATCCGCCATCCGTATTGGGAGCTGCGGGGCTTAAAATCCCGTTAAATGATATTGAAATAAATCAGCGTAAATCTTGACAAATGTGTTGTAATTAGGTGACAGATAGGCCTCATCTAAAGGAGAGCGGGGAGCGGGGAGCGGGGAGCGTGGAGCGGGATCTTTCACGCAGAGATGCAGCGGAGCGGAAATGCAGAGGGGGGCGGGAGTTTTACGGCAGCGTATGCGCGGTGGTTATCCCAACAGCCTGATACCTGATCCCAGATACCAGTTACTTCAAAAACCAGCCTTCGACCTTTTACTTTCGACCTTCTACTTCCTCAAACTTAAAGGTCACCTGAAACAGGCCGCATAATGATCGTTTCTACGTTCGCACTCGGGGAAAGTTTGTAGGCTGCCCAAAGCATTTCAGCAATATCCTTTGCTTCCATGATCCGTTGCGGTTGAATACCTGATCCACTCCAGGAGCGACTCCAGGTTGCACCCGGACAGATCGCTGTTACCTTGATCTTTTGTGGTTTGAGTTCCTCCCTGAGATTTTCACTGAATCCCATCAGGGCAAATTTGCTAATACTATAAGCGCCACCATTGGGATATGCCTTGAGGCTCGCAACGGAACACATGTTGAAGATATGTGCCCTCGTTTTCATGACCGGCAGCACCGCCCTGGTCAAATGATAGGCACTATAAAGATTTACCTGCATCATGGATTCCAGCTGTCCCTCTGGTTCTGTAGCTAGGTCCCCCGCCTGAAACACGCCTGCATTATTGACCAGCAAGTGGATCTCCGGAAATTCTGCTAATACCTTATTGGCAAAGTCTGTTACCTCTTTTGCCTGTGCCAGGTCCGCCGCAAAAGCAAGAATTCGGGCTGCAGGGTATTGCTGTTTCCATTCAGATTGTAGCTGATCGAGATCCGATTGGCTGCGGGAACAAATTGCAAGGTGACATCCCGACTCTAGCAATTTCTCTGCAATGGCCCGGCCAATACCCTGGCTGGCACCAGAAATCAGCGCATATGTAGCGTTCATGGCTACAAGTTCCTGCATTAATTGGAATTCATGGGTCAATTTGGAAAATTAATGACTTGGAGTATGAAATCCGGATAAAACCCAGAATAGTCGATGCCCCATCCAAACGGATAACCAAAATCAGCCCTTTACAGAATTTGAAGCAGCCATCTGCCGGTCCTGATTCACGGCCATCCAATTACCTTTGCGCCTAAACATTCTTTCAATTTAACCACAGACCAAATATGGAATTCCGCACGGAAAAAGATACTATGGGTGAAGTTCGCGTACCTGCAACCGCCTATTATGGTGCACAGACGCAACGCTCGATCGATAATTTTAAAATTGCTCAGGACATCAATAAAATGCCGAAGGAAATTATCCGGGCATTTGCTTATCTGAAAAAAGCCGCTGCATTAACCAACCTCGATGCAGGCGTACTGCCAACTGAAAAATGCAGCCTCATCGGTAAGGTCTGTGATGAAATTCTGGATGGTAAACTGGATGCGGAATTCCCATTGGTCGTTTGGCAAACCGGTTCCGGTACCCAGAGTAATATGAATGTGAATGAGGTGATCGCCTACCGTGGACATGTCCTCAATGGCGGCAATCTGATGGATGAAAAGAAGGTCCTTAATCCGAATGATGATGTCAATAAGAGCCAGTCTTCCAATGACACCTTCCCAACGGCTATGCACATCGCAGCCTATAAAATGCTGGTCGATACGACGATCCCGGGGATCAAGAAGTTACGGGATACCCTTGCCGCCAAGAGCAAGGATTTCATGCATGTTGTAAAAATTGGCCGTACCCACTTCATGGATGCTACACCGCTCACGGTTGGACAGGAACTGAGTGGTTATGTAAGCCAGCTTGACCATGGCTTACGTGCCCTTAATAATACCCTGCTTCATCTCTCCGAACTCGCCTTAGGTGGTACCGCTGTCGGAACCGGGATCAATACCCCTCCGGGATATTCCGAAAAGGTGGCCGCTAAAATTGCTGAAATAACAGGCTTGCCGTTTATCACCGCAGAAAATAAATTTGAATCACTCGCTGCTCATGATGCCATCGTTGAAACGCATGGCGCTTTGAAAATGATTGCTGTGAGTTTGATGAAGATCGCCAATGATATCCGGATGCTGAGCTCTGGTCCCAGGGCTGGCATTGGTGAATTGCACATTCCGGATAATGAGCCCGGATCCTCCATTATGCCTGGAAAGGTGAACCCTACGCAATGTGAAGCACTGACCATGATCGCTGCCCAGGTAATGGGGAATGATGTGGCTATTTCTATTGGTGGAAGTAATGGCCATTTCGAGTTGAATGTGTTCAAACCGGTAATGATCTATAACTTCTTACACAGTGCCCGACTGATCGGTGAAGGCTGCGTTTCCTTTAATGATAAATGTGCGGAGGGATTAGAGCCAATTGAAAAGAATATTGCGGAGCATGTGGCTAATTCCCTGATGCTAGTGACCGCTCTGAATCCTAAGATCGGCTATTATAATGCTGCTGCTATTGCCCAGGATGCCCACAAACGAGGAATAAAATTGAAGCAGGCTGCTTTGGAATATCCACTGAAAGGCTTGGATTTCGAGCACATGACTTCCGAGCAATTTGATGAATGGGTGGATCCCAAAGCAATGGTCGGCACCATTTAATTCCACCGCATAACCATCCTGAACAGGCTTTTCATGCAATTCATGCATGGGAAGCCTGATTAGTTTTTGGTGTTAGAACCAGGTGAAATATGCAGCGCCTTTCCTATAACCTGAAAAATGGTTATGAAAAGGATCCGGAGGTCTAGGAGAATGCTGCGGTTTTTCAGGTAATAAATATCCCATTGAATCCGCTTTCTTAGGTCCCGCTCCCCACCAATTTCTCCTATAAATCCTTTGATCTGTGCCATGCCGGACATCCCGGGTTTGGCATTATGCCGAAGATTATAGTAGGGGATGGTCTGAGCATAATACCGCGTATGATAGATCATATGAGGCCTCGGCCCAATGATACTCATATCGCCTAGCAAGACATTGAATACCTGCGGGAATTCGTCAATATGGCTTAGCCTTAAGAAACGTCCCAAAGGAGTGATGCGCTTATCTCCACTCGTTGCCTGACGGATGTGGGCATCATCATTGAGATACATGGTTCGGAACTTATAACAATCAAACTCCAGACCGAGATAACCGGTCCGCTGCTGTACAAATAAAACCGGTCCACGTGAACTCAATTTGATGAGGATGGCGATGATCGGATAGAGCCAGGAAAGGATCCCAATAATTATAAAAAGGGATATGGCGACATCAACAATCCGCTTAATTGTTAAGTACATTGGCGGTGGATCATCAACCAGATACCGCTCATTGATCTCCGTCAGCATTTCACGCAGATCTGCGATCTCAGATTGAGAAGGAACCTGTATGTCTTGATTAGACCTGATGGGAGCCTGAAGGATCATGGGCAGAAAAACAACAAAATACGCGCCAATATCAGTTAAAACAGTGCAAATTGAGGCCGCGAATGTCCTAAATTATTTTAAGATTATCATTTAACTTGATCGGGATTCTGTTGATAGTCCGTTTAACATCCTGCCAGAATATGCAACTGAATACCAGGTAGAACACAAATCCAGCCTGCGTTTGTAAGGCGGCTTCCTGCAACATAAACAGGAAACAAACCACGTTAAAACTTATAAAAAACCAGGCTTGAGAATTATTACGGATGTAAAAAAAGGGCAGGAACATGAGGCTGCAAAAGAGGATCAGGCCTGGAATACCCAGCGAAACCAGGTTTTCCATAAACATGTTGTGCAAATCAATATTGTGTATAACAAGATAATTACGAGCCTGGTAGGCAGAATCCAACCCCAACTCAGCAAACCGTTCATTTTGTAGAAAATGTTCATCTCCATTTCCACAACCTTTCCACCAGAGATCATGCTCCTTCATATTGTCCATCCCACAACGCCATAAAAACAGCCGAAGGGTCAGATTATTAAATCGCGGAACGGTATCCCGGTAATCCGGTAAAAAAGAGATCTGAATATTTCGATGCATTACATCCCGGTAGCGGCGCTCTACGGGATTACCCGTCAGGATCAATGTGCCAACGATTGCGACAGCAAGACTGGAAATAAAAAGGATGGTCATCCATGATCGTCGCTGCCGGCTGATGAGTTTCCATAGGTAGGCCGGTATCGTAAACAGGATGAAGACTGCGAGCAATAATCGGGAGGAAAGAAAGATGAGAAAGACCAAAAGAATGATGGCGCACAACCACTTCAAAATGGTCCAATAACCCTTGAAAACGGAAGTCCAACGGCAGAATAATATAGCTGAAAGCGCCGTGAAGTCGTACCAGGCAGCATAAATAGCATTCGCTTCAAAACCGTATACTAAGTCATGATAAAAGAAATGCGTGGTATCATGGTCCAGACTATATCGGGTGTAGGCATTCACAAAACTGATTATGCCCATACCTGTTATACTCAGAATAAAGACACCCAGTATCTGTTCCAATCGCTTGGAAGTGATATTGGTACCAGCACCTATGACTACCGGCATGACCACAAAACTCAGTTTGGAGACGGAATCAAAAATGCTTTGATCCTTATTGTTAGTCCAGAAATAACTGACCGCATTAAAAAAAAATGTAGCGATCATCAACCAATAGACTGGTTGGGCTTTTAAATGCCTCCAGGTCGAGCCGTATTTTCCGGAAATAAGCCAGACACCGACAATCACCCAAATACAGATGGAATTATAAAGAAAGGGGAGGGGAATGCTTGCAACCAGTAATAGACAGGCAAGATGCTGTGCCTGTTCAATCCTTGAAGACCAACGCATAGCTTGCAAACTTAGCTTTTTTGAATTGTAACTTGCCGGCTTTGTATGAGACATCATCTCCGCAGCGTTTCAGCTACCAGCTTCCAGATGCTTGTCAACCAGGTACTCGGCCTGCTTTTTTTTATTGGTATGGCCTCGCTGCTGCCCAAAAGTTTGTTTGGACAGGTAAACTGGGCAATCGCCGTTAGCACTACGCTGACGATCATCGCTAGCCTGGGATTTGATCATGTTATTGTCCGTCAACTCAGTGGTGGATCATCCATTGCAGATACGGTTGGTCTCTATATCACTCATACCCTGATCCTTGCCAGCCTTGCCATCCTGAGCCTCCTGATATTTCATTATGTTGATCCGGTATTTTTTCAGGATAATCCTGAATTCTTCTTGATTTTTATTGGAATCACAGGAACCTTTCTGAGTATGCCCTATAAGCAATTGGCCAATGGGAAAGAGCGTTTCTGGTCACTTGCACTAATGGGTATTAGTGGAAATCTGTTTCGGGTATTGATCCTCTTCTTTTTATGGCAAATGAAGCTTTTAAGTCCGGTTTCCATTGCCTTCATGTTCCTGGTATCCGGTATTGCTGAATGGGTGATCTCTCTGATTTTGGGTACCCAGGTCGCTGGTGCCATGATCTGGCCGGTTTTCCACATGAAGGCATACAAAAGTCTTGTAAAGTATTCCCTGCCGCAAACAGGTGTGATTCTCCTGGATTCTGCCTTTGCCCGGATCGACTGGATTCTTATGGGGATCCTTAGTACCGATGCATTTACAGCGGATTATAGCTTCGGTTATAAAGCCTTTGAATCTTCCCGCTTACCACTACTAATCATTGCTCCGGTGATCCTGCCCAAGCTGAGCCGGCTATACAGCAAAGGGGGCCTTAGTCTTAAGGCTTCCAATGAACTCAATATGCTTTGGCGAATGGAAAGTATTATTTGTGTGGTCATCCCGCTGGCTTTGAATGTTTGTTGGGAAGATCTGGTCAATTCCATGACCCAACACCAATATGGCACCTCCACCAGATGGGTATATGCAGTGCTTTCCTTGTCATTACCCATGGTCTACATCGTTAATTTCCTTTGGACTCTGGCGTTTGCACAAGGACGTCTTAAAATGATCTTTTATTTCACGGCGATTACCTTGTCCAGCAATATTTTATTGAACCTGCTCCTGATTCCAAAATTTGGAGCCTTGGGGGCAGCGATGGCTTTTAGTATTAGTACCCTCCTTCAATTGGGGCTCTACCTTTGGAAGGTGAAGGAGCCGATTCTGAATCTGCCCATATTTGATTTTATCAAGACCCTCATTTTTGCTATTTTGAGCCTGACAATCGTCCAATCGATTTCGTTACACTGGGGGCTTAAATTGATACTTGCCTGTGCATTGTATGCAATGCTTCTACAGGTATTTAAAATGATTGATTGGCGAAAACCATTAATGAACCATAGTGCTGAGTCATGAGGAATGAAGTTCGAAATACGGGTACCTGGACCGAGACATTCTTCGCAAGGAGGAACGCTATTGATTTGCTCTTATTGGCATTCCTCGTATGTTTCACGGTCGATTCTGTTATTGCCAAACCCATAGCCCTCCTCCTAACCCTTGTTTTCATGTGGCAGGAAGTTCGCAGCTTTCGGTTTTTTCAGGTTCCCTGGTTCTACCTATTAATTCCTTTGATGGAACTGATCCGGTTTGTGTGCTTTAATCATGATTTTACGGCTGGCCATTGGACTTCATTTGCCATTGGAATAGCGTATTGGGTGATGGCCTGGTTTGCCTTCCTGATCATCCGGTCAAGGGTCAACACTCAAGGGGCTGATCGTATCAAAGGAACGCTGAACACCTGGTTCTATCTGAATGTTGTGATCTGCGGGTTCCAATTGATTGGAACGATGGTACATTCCGGTAGCCTGAATCCTTATGGGCTATCGGATGTTCAATATGGCAATTCAACCGGTGACCATATCAAGAGCTTGCTATTGGCACCATGCTATATCAACATGTTCATTAATAGTTTCTTCGCAATCTGGTACCTCTACCAGGGAAACCGAAGGAATGCTATTCTGGCGGCATTGGTGTGTTGCCTGACCACGACCAATTTTGCCAATATTATTTTTCTGCCGGTTCTTTTGGTACTCTTGTTTGTAAAAAGAGATCGGCAAAGCAGGATCACCATCCTGTATTCACTGGGGCTTTTCCTGTTTTTCAGCATATTGATCAGTGCGGGTAATATCTCCTACATGAAAGAATCAGTGAGTAATGAATCGATCCAACACATGTCGATTTCGCCGACGGATGCTGATACCAGTAATAAATCAGCACATGCTGATTCAGCCCGACAAGCATCTAAACGGATTACCATTATTTATGGCCGTTTAGCGAGACCGAATGGCAAGATGCTTTCCTGGAAAGAAACCTGGAGTTATTTTATAAGTTCTCCGCAACATGCCTTATTTGGTGCAGGGATTGGCAATTTCTCCAGCCTTTTGGCTATAAGAACAGCTCACATATACGGCAAGCAGCATTCCCGGTTTTATGAACATGTACCCGAATATATCCATCCGGATTTTTATGCCAATCATTATCAGATCATGAAGGATGTTTATGCCCTTCCGGAGGGCTATCATTCGGCACGGCATATGTCACACTCCTTCCCTAATAATATTGTGGGTGAATATGGTCTGGCCGGAGTCTTTTTTTTCCTATTGGGTTATGTCTGGTATTTCCTGAAAAGAGGTGTTGGGTCGGGCTATTTTCTGGTGATTATGTTCCTGACGGGTGGCTACCTGTGGTTTGATTATTTGTTTGAATACCTCTCCGTCATGGTATTTTTTGAATTGTTTTTCTGGCTGCATCTTGCCACCAAGTCCCGACCGCCGCAAGATGCATAGCAACCCCGTGATCAGTATTATTGTTCCCGCCTATAATTATGGCCAATTTCTTGGAGACTGCCTGAATTCAGTGCTGGTACAGGAATTTGAGGATTGGGAATGTATTGTGATTGATGATGGTAGTACAGATCATACCAATCTTGTTGTCCAGGATTTTATTCAAAAAGATGCCCGCTTCAGATACCATTATCAAACAAATGCCGGACTATCTGCAGCACGTAATGCCGGTTTGAATTTGGCCACAGGTAAATACATCCAATTGCTGGATGCTGATGATGGGATCAAACCTACAAAACTCAGGTTACAGGCACATTATTTGGATGAACATCCAGAGGCAGCGCTTGTTTTTGGGCCTGCTATTTACTTTATTGAAGCGATGCCTGATTTAATAAATGGAGAAACAACGACTAAGGTTATTTCTGAAACAAATGTTCTAAAGTTTCAGGGTGATCAGCTTCTTCAACTATTAGTTCGCAATAATATTATGGCAGTATCCAGTCCTTTATTTCGCACTAGTCTTATTGACCGAATTGGTTTGTTTGATCCCGATTACAAATCTTTTGAAGACTGGCAATTCTGGTTTAGGGCCGCAGTTGCGGGTGCCTGCTTTCATGAATGGCCGGAGCAGGAAACCGCCACCTATATCCGTCAGGGGCATCCAAGTATGATGCGGCAGCTCCGGCGTATGAATGAAGCGGGACTGCAGATTCGTAGCTTTATGAAGCCCTTTCTAACTCGCGGATTGGCCGGGTATAACCAATACCGGATCTGGAAACTTCTACTTAAAAAGCTTTACCTGAGGTTTTAAGCATGATACCTAGGACACATATTATTATCTTAAACTGGAATGGGGCTGAAGATACCTGGGCTTGTGTCAAAAGTGTGATTTCGATGGAGGGGGTGAAGATTACTTTACTGGATAATGCCTCAACGGATCATTCCATAAGCTTTGTGGAACATCATTTAAGAGCAGCAGGATGTGATTATAGCAGGATTCTAACAAAAGATCTGCTTAGCGAGGATACAGAGTCCAATAGCCGCGATTTCAATATTCGCATTGTTCTCTCCGATCGCAACCTGGGCTTCGCTGCTGGTATCAACTTGATTTTGAAACCATTGTTGAATAGCGCTGTGCCGGAGTTTATCTGGTTGCTCAATAATGATGCTGTGGCGGTTCCGGATACGCTTGAACAGCTATTAAAGGCCATTGAAAAGGATCCAATTATAGGTTTTGCTGGATCCCTGATCATGGATGGCAAAGCCACCGAAACTATTCAATGCTTTGGTGTTCGTTATTACCGCTGGCTTGGGGTGGGTAAAATGTTGTTCAAAAACCAGAACCTTTCTTCGCTTAGTCCGGAAGAAATCGGTAGGAAGCCGGCCGATTTCCAGCATGGCGCGAGTTTATTGATTCGAACAGAACTCATTCAAAAGATCGGATTATTGGATGAAGTTTTTTTCCTGTATTCCGAAGAACAGGACTGGCAAAGCCGTGCGGACAGACTAGGGTATAAAAATATTCGGGTACAGGAAAGTAAAGTGTATCATTTGGGAAGTATGAGCACAATCCGGAGTCGCCATTTATTCTTTTATTATTATTGCCGTTCAGCACTATTATATTCCCGAAAACATCAGTCTTTAAGTGTAAACCTGGTTGCTACATTGATGCTTGGTCTGATTACCCTTATTCGGACCCGATTGCATTTCAACAGCATGGCCTGGGCACTAAGAGGGATGCGTGAAGCCTGGTTGGTCAAATTACAATGAATGGGAACTATGGGATGCAGGATCTTTGGTTTTGATTTCAGCCAGGCACAAAATGTGCCTGAGTTCGTTGATAATATTCTGAAGGAAACCAGAAAGCCAGGATTCGATTTTTTAATCACTCCGAATGCGTCAATGCTGGTTTATTTTTTCGAAGAAAGAAATAGAAATCTCCGGGAATTTTACCGTCAAGCCCGATATGTTTGTGCGGATGGCATGCCCGTGGTCTGGATATCACAGTTCAAAGGCTGCCCGGTAAGAAGGCTTACAGGTAGTGATCTTTTTCCCGAATTATGGCTACGGTTAAAGCAGAATTATATTCCCTGTGTTTTCGTTTTGGCCAATCAGGATTTGGCAAATCGATTAGAACAGGAAATGCCGGGGAATCGATTTGTGGTACCATCGTATTTTGATTCCAGGAACCAGAACTATATTTCAGAACTTGCCCAGGAGATAAAAGGCTATATCGATGAAATACAGGCGCAGTATGTCTTCATTGGCCTTGGCTTTCCTAAGCAAGAATTGTTGGCAATGGCCGTTAGCAAAGTTTCGGCAGTGCCGCCCCAACAGCCTGTTCTCTTTCTGCTTTTAGGGGCTTCCTTTGAATTTTACTTTGGGTTGAAAGCACGCGCACCTGTCTGGATGCAAAAAAGCGGATTGGAATGGTTACACCGTTTCCTTCAGGAGCCTGGAAGGCTCTGGAAACGCTATACCATAGATAGTATTCGCTTTTTTAAGCTGGGAATCCTGGAAGTTTTCAAGAAAAGCGGCTGATCACTTTACGGAAGGCTTAGCTTTAAAGGCAGCAATCGCATTACGGGTAAAATCGCTCAGTACCAGACGACCACTGATCGCTGCACGATCGGAAAGCAGGGTGTCCCAATGTTCCGTTCCCTGCCAGAAGATTTTTTTCAATTCCCACATAGCATCCGGAGAGCTATGACTCAACCGGTCGGAAAGATTGGAAACGGCTTCATCCAGGCTTTCCACACTATTATGGATTTCTGAAAAAAGATCATGGCGTTTTGCCCATTCGGCACTCCGCCATTCGGAAGCATCGATAGCAAGTTGCGAAAATGCACTCCGTCCCATTTTACGTTCCACAGCCGGGCCCACTACAAAAGGACCAATACCGACGGCCAGTTCGCTGAGTTTGACATAAGAGGAGTCCAGCGCGATCGCGTAATCACAGGCTGCAATTAATCCGACACCACCACCAACGGCCTTGCCTTGTACCCTTCCAATGATCAGTTTATGGCATTTGCGCATGGCGTTTATGACATGTGCAAACCCGCTAAAAAAGGCTTTGCCTTCTGATTCCGTATTAATTGCCGTCAATTCATCGAATGAAGCCCCGGCACAAAAGGCCTTTTCACCATGGCTCTTTAAAACGATCACTTTAACGCGTGCATCAATTCCGATATCGTTGATGGTTTTCGCAAGATCCCGTAGGATGGCTGCTGGTAGCGCATTTGAGGATGGATGAAAAAATTCGATGGTGGCAATTCCATGTTCAACTTCGTGGCGTACATAACCACCGGTCGCGTGCTGCATAGTCTTCTCTTATAAATTGGAACTTACGAAATTATAAAGTTTTAGCGCATATTGGTGCGTAGAACTATCAATGGATTGTAGAATCTTAGAGGATTTTTTGATCACAATCAGCGGAGAGGATCTGCAAAATAGTAGTGTTGCTGCCGAATCAGCGATTCATTTCACGTAGGGCACGACGGGCAGCCCTGCGTTCCGGACCAGCGCCATTGGCAACTACTTCTTCGAGCATTTTCCGTGCTTTGGCAGTATTGCCTAGTGCTGCATAGCAACGGGCCGCTTTTACCGCGGCCTCAGTGCGTTCCCGACTACTTCCGGATTGCATGGCCTGAGTATAGTTTTTCAATGCCTGGCTATATTTGCCGGCATCAAAAGCATTATTACCTTTCTCCAATTCACCTGGTTCCTTAGTTTCGGCAGCCCTGGCTTCTTTTCTATAAGTCGCTGTTGCAGGAGGTAATTGCACACCATCCACTTCATATTTTTGACCGGTGGTTCTTCCCCCACCGATATTAACACTTTTTGTAGCGTTAGTGGTTTGGTAAGCTTGCGGACTTATGGAGGCCAGATCGTTCGTGTTTTTGGTTGCGGCATGCTCCAATTCATCCTCAGCTGTCACAGGCTTGGCCCCAGCCGGGGCTGCGTTATACTTTAGTTGGGACTGAAGATTTGTTGATTTCTTTTTATTAATGGCATAGGCTGCCTTATCGAATTGATCCACAGGAAGCTGTGGTGATGTGCTATCCATCAAGTTTGCGTGTGAAGCTACCGGAGCTTGACCAGCTGCGCTTTGTGAGGTTGCGGACTGATAATCGCTTTTTTCAGCTTTAGGACTCGTACCTGGAGTTTGAACGGAAGGTGTTGATTGGATGGCAGGCGCTGGAAGCGTTACCTGTTGTGGGGTATTTAATGATACCGTTCCATCCGAAACGGAGTTAGCAGGCGTCTCCCGTTCGGCTATTTTAGACGTTTGTTTGCCGGGGTTTCTTCCAAATTCAAAATACCAAAGGGTACCAAAAGATAAGATCACAGCGGCTGCAATGGATACGGTCCTTAAAAGTGGAATACTACTTCGTTTATTGCTTGAAGGGGGCGCCGGAAGTGTTGCTGCGGAAGCGATTGAATTCAAATGGATCTGCGGCGCAATAGTGTCAAAATGATCTTTTAAAAAGCCACTGTTCAAAGATGCAATAGCTGCCAAAGCTTCTTCATTATGTTCCTCAAATCCCTCCATCGCCATATTGCATAAGGGGCAGGAATTGAGGTGCATTTCCACCGCATGCATTTCCTCGGGAAGCATAGTACCACTGAGGTATTCCTTTATCTGTTTCCGAGAAAGGCATACACTTTGGTCTAAGATATGGATGAGCTGCTCTTTCATGGCTGCCCCGCTCCTGCGGTCTTTAAGTGATTCAATTTAAGTTTCAGATTCCGTCGGCCATTCTGAATATGGCTTTTAACTTCCATGAGGCTATATCCCGTTTTGGTGGCAATAGCTGCATAGTTCAGTTTCGACAAATAAAATAGCTGCACACAGGTTCGCTGTTCCTCATTCAGGCCTTCCACTGCCGCCTCCAATTCGTTCAGCAAAACCTCCCGGTCCACCATTGGATGCGTATCATCCTCAAATTCCATATCCTCCACCAATGCAACAGTATTATTAACGACCGGTATATTCTGCCGTAACTGCATGAGGCAATAATTGCGGGTCACTTGCATTAACCAGGCCTTGAAATATACTATTTCGAAGCGTTTGAGATCCTCCAGTAATTTAATGAAGATTTGTTGAGTAGCATCCTTGGCAGCTTCCGCCTCATGTAAATATTTGAAACAAACACCAAGAACCAAATGTGCATAGCGCTCATACAAACAATTCATCGCCTGAGCCTCATGCCGGTGAACATAGCGATGAATGACATCTTCATCGCTTAGTTTGCGGTATTCATTAAGTGGGAGGACGGGCTTCGTTTTCACAGATTCTTGACGGTATAAATGAATCTGAACTTACTCGTTCAAAAATCAGACCATCTAACCTCTGATCAAAATTAATCTTTTAAAAAAATCTGTATGCCATAATATGGGCAATTTTTACAAGGTTTTTAATCCTGATAATTCAGAACAACACCCATTTCTAGAGAAACTCGTTGGTGTAGTCAGACGATTTCCAATCAGAACAATAAGTTTAGATTGCCATATTACGCCTTTAATTTAAAGGCAGAAAAACCGTAATGTGTTATTTTATTGAAATGTGTCTAAGGGGGAATTCAAGTTTATACCGAAATCAGGTAGTCGAATTCGATGCCATAATTTAGCCAGACAAGAATATTAAATAGAGCACCTGAAATAGTAATATAAATTGAAATTTCAGCTCTATCCAGCTAAGAGCAGGAGCGAACCATCTAAGCAGCAATTAAGCAGCAAAAGAGGGCCAATGGTATGGCAGTAAGTAGCCCTACCACCTATTTACATCCTGATGGCTCCTAAATTCCCGGTTGTGAAATGGCCCCTTAGCTAATATCTGTAGGTGGGGTAAAATCAGATTTCAATTAGAAATCCAACAGATGCCTTCCTTGATTTACATTTCCATTTTACAGGTTCTAACTTCTGGAATTTAATTGTTTATAATGCGAAATATTATTATGGAAAGTCAGGATGAAATATTATTGCAAGATTTATTCGTGATATTGACCTGCGTTCCATGATAAAATATTTCTTCCTATGTTGGAAAGTGTGCTGGGCATTCATAAAAAACCGGATCCGGGCTATAACTATAATTTAATGCTCAATCAGACAAACAAAAAAATTGCCTGATTATCAATAGCTACTTTTAGCGGCGGCATTAAGAAATTCAGCTACCATTTTCTGTTTGGATCGCTTGATCCTTAACTTGATAAATGGTATTGAATCAATGATAGCCTTTACCACTTACAATAAAACCACCCGTACCATACCATGGAACAAAACAAGAACCAAGATGAAATTTTAGCCGAGATCAATACCAGTCAAAGTAAATGCCCATTTAGCGGAGGTGCATTAAAACAAACAGCCGGAGGTGGTACCCGAAACCGCGACTGGTGGCCCAATCAGCTACGATTGAATGTATTGCGCCAATATTCAAATCTCTCCAATCCCATGGATCCGGATTTTGATTACGCCAAGGAATTTGAATCCCTGGATCTGAATGCCCTGAAGCAGGATATATTTAGCCTGATGACCACTTCCCAGGATTGGTGGCCTGCTGATTACGGACATTATGGACCCTTCTTCATCCGTATGGCCTGGCATAGTGCCGGTACGTACCGGATTTCCGATGGTCGTGGGGGTGCCGGTTTTGGAACACAACGCTTTGCGCCATTAAATAGCTGGCCGGATAATGCCAATCTGGATAAAGCACGTTTGCTCTTATGGCCCATTAAACAGAAATACGGTAAGAAAATTTCCTGGGCAGATCTTATGATCCTTACTGGTAATTGTGCACTCGAATCTATGGGACTAAAGCCCTTTGGTTTTGGGGGTGGCCGTGTGGATGTCTGGGAACCTGCAGAAGATATCTATTGGGGTTCTGAAGGCACCTGGTTAGGCGATACCCGCCATACCGGATCTCGTGAACTTGAAAATCCTTTGGCTGCGGTTCAAATGGGGCTAATCTATGTAAATCCGGAAGGACCCAATGGTAATCCGGATCCATTGGCCGCTGCCAAGGATATCCGTGAAACATTTGGACGTATGGCCATGAATGATGAGGAAACAGTGGCTTTGATAGCTGGTGGTCACACTTTTGGGAAGACCCATGGTGCCGCTGATCCTGCGACTTATGTTGGGCCTGAACCTGCCGCTGCCGGCATTGAAAACCAGAGCCTGGGCTGGAAGAATACATTTGGTACCGGGAATGCAGATAGTACGATTACCAGTGGCCTTGAAGGTGCCTGGACCACAACCCCAACCCAATGGAGCAATAACTTTTTCGAGAATCTTTTTGGATTTGAGTGGGAACTCAGCAAAAGCCCCGCGGGAGCGCAACAATGGAAGCCTAAAAATGATGGCGGCGCTGGAACGGTTCCGGATGCACATGATCCTTCCAAAAAACATGCTCCATTTATGCTGACCACTGATCTGGCATTGCGCATGGATCCTATTTATGAACCAATTTCCCGGAGGTTTCATGAGAATCCGGAAGCTTTTGCGGATGCATTCTCGCGTGCCTGGTTTAAACTGACCCACCGTGATATGGGGCCCATCACCCGTTACCTCGGACCGGATGTACCGAAGGAGGAACTTATCTGGCAAGATCCGGTCCCTATAGTCAGTTCCCCATCGATCGATGATCAGGATATTACTCATTTGAAGGAGCAGCTCCTGAATTCAGGTTTGACGGTTTCCCAACTGGTTACTACTGCCTGGGCATCTGCTTCAAGCTTCCGTGGTTCCGACAAACGTGGTGGTGCCAATGGCGCACGTATCCGCCTTGCCCCTCAAAAGGACTGGGAAGTCAATAATCCTGCACAATTAGCTCAGGTATTGAATACACTCACCGGCATCCAATCAACATTCAATACCGCACAGACCGAAGGAAAAAACCTTTCCATGGCTGATCTTATTGTGCTCGGTGGTTGTGCTGCGATTGAAAAAGCAGAGCAGATGGTGGCTATGAATTGAAAGTGCCATTCACTCCCGGAAGAACGGATGCCAGTCAACAGCAAACGGATGTTGAATCCTTTGATGCCCTGGAGCCGGCAGCAGATGGGTTCAGGAATTATCAGAACAAGAATCATTTAACAAGTGCTGAAGCAATGCTGATTGACAAGGCACAGTTATTGAATCTTACTGCTCCTGAAATGACGGTTTTGATTGGCGGTTTAAGGGTGTTGGATACGAATTACGACCATTCTTCCACCGGCGTATTTACCAAACAGGCGGGCATGCTCAGCAATGATTATTTTATCAACCTCCTGGATATGGGGACTACCTGGAAGGCACCATCAGATGCAATAGATGTTTTCGAAGGGCGTGACCGCAAGACCGGAGACCTTAAATGGACGGGCAGCCGGGTGGATCTGATCTTTGGTTCGAATTCCGAATTACGTGGATTGGCTGAAGTGTATGCCTGTGAAGATGGAAAGGATAAATTTGTCCATGATTTTATCGCCGCCTGGAACAAGGTGATGAACCTGGATCGGTTTGATCTTAAGTAATCGCAATTAATTTTATTTTGTGAAGGGCGGTCTGTACAGATCGCCCTTTTATAATTTTAAGCAGGACGGAACGGAGCCTTTATCGATTTTTTTGAAGTTAAATTCTCAATGTCCGAACTTGTTTCATAAAGCCTAAATTTATCCTTACAAACACGCTCCTTCATGCAATCCGCCTTTATCATCGCAGGTTTTCGTTCGGCAGTAGGTAAATCCAAACGCGGCGGCTTCCGCTTTTATCGTCCTGATGACCTGGCAGTTGAAGTGATCCGAGGGCTCATGGCTTCGGTTCCAGAATTGGATTCTAAGCTGGTGGATGATGTGATTGTAGGGAATGCCGTTCCGGAAGCTGAGCAAGGCCTGCAGGTGGGTCGGATCATAGCCAATCGAGCCATAGGGGAATGGGCACCCGGAGCAACCGTGAATCGCTATTGTGCCTCTGGTCTCGAAACCATCGGGATTGCGACTGCAAGGATACAGACTGGCATGGCCGATTGCATCATAGCCGGCGGTACGGAAAGTATGAGCCTGGTTCCTACTGCTGGCTGGCGTACGATGCCCAATTATGACCTTGTTAAGGATAATGGGGATTATTACCTGAGTATGGGATTGACAGCCGAGCAGGTTGCCCAGGATTATAAAGTCACGCGGGAAGACCAGGATGAATTCGCCTATCATTCCCATCAGAAGGCGATTAAAGCCATACAGGAAGGCTATTTCAAAAAAGGAATTTTGCCAGTAACCGTTACCGAAAATTATTTGAATGATTCGGGCAAGAAGGCTACCCGGACTTCAGTCGTGGACATTGATGAAGGGCCAAGGGCTGATACAAGTCTGGAAGTGCTGGCTAAATTACCTGCTGTTTTTGCTCAGGGTGGAAGTGTTACTGCCGGCAACTCCTCCCAAACTTCTGATGGAGCCGCTTTTGTACTCGTAATGAGTGAGCGCCTGATGAACTCATTGAATCTGAAACCCTGGGGCCGCCTGGTCAATTATGCCTGTGCCGGGGTAGATCCCAGGGTTATGGGTATTGGTCCGATAGCAGCGGTACCTAAAGCTCTAAAACAAGCAGGCCTGCAACTTTCGGATATCGACCTTTTTGAGTTGAATGAAGCATTCGCCTCACAATCTTTAGCAGTAATACGGGAGCTGGGGATGGATCCTTCCCGGGTAAATATCAATGGTGGAGCGATCGCACTTGGGCATCCATTGGGCTGTAGTGGTGCCAAGTTGAGTATACAGTTGCTCCATGATATGGAACGCCTGGGTAAAAAGTATGGCATGGTGACAGCCTGTGTTGGTGGAGGACAGGGCATTGCTGGTATCATTGAAAAAATGTAAGGGGTCGACCCTCTCTATATTTATGGAATGTTCGTGTTTTTCCTGGGAATAAACTAAAAGATCGGACAAAGTATTATGTTAAGCAGGCGAGTTACACGAAGGACATTGATTAAAGTGCCTTCAGCCTTACATTTGCTATTCGCAAACACCTGTGATACGCCGTTTTCTTCATACGCTATGTTCTCTTTGGCTCGCCATGCTATTGCTTTTTGGTGTGGCCCCCAAGGAATTGCTGCACAGTTTTGCGCATCATAAGGATACGGTCCACCAGGCACATGCTGCTGGAACTGTGGTCGAAGCCCCCCATCATCACTGTTCTTTTCTAAGTTTTCAACTCCTGCCTTTTGATCGGCCGTTGATTCTGCCCTTCATATTACGACTTCATACTCCTGTACACCCGGTGTTCAGCGGAATGCAGGATGAACGTGCATCTCAACAAATACTAGCATTAAAGGAAGGACGCGGACCTCCAGGTTTTGCTCAGGTCTGCCTTATACATGTATTCATAGGATGATCAGTCCTGTGCAATCGTAATTAGCCATTCGTTTCCATACGAATGCTGCATGGAGGTATATGGCCTGATAATTTTGGCCGATTCTACTTCATTTTTATTTTTAAATACTTTTTTAATGCGTGTTTTAACACTGCTTATTTGCATATTTATATCTGTTGCAGTCCATGCTGAATCATCTTCCCATTCTTCATTAAGTGGCCGAATAACAGATACTTCCGGAGCACCATTGCCCGGGGCGGTTATTGAGTTGCCGGACTTACACACAGGTGGGGTGGCCGATGTTGACGGAAGATATGAGATTCTGGATTTGCCTTCGGGAAAGTTCCTGGTGACGGTAAAACTTTTAAGTTTTGCAACGAAGTCTCAAACGGTAAACCTCGCAGGTCAGAGCATCCAGGATTTTCAGCTATCGGAGGCCGTTCTGGAGCAGCATGAGGTCATTGTCACGGGTACCAGTGCTGCCACGGAGCAAAAGCGAAATCCGGCACCGATTCAAACCATTTCTGCTGCACAGATGCGGGAGAATGTGAGTACCAATGTGATCGATGCTATCACCAGCCTTCCCGGCGTTCAGCAATTATCAACGGGTCCTGCCATTTCGAAACCCGTTATCCGGGGTTTGGGTTACAACCGGATCATCACCCTGAATGACGGCATCCGCCAGGAAGGACAGCAATGGGGGGATGAACATGGGATTGAGATCGATGATTACAATGTTAGCAGGGTAGAGGTGCTTAAAGGTCCAGCTTCGCTATCCTATGGACCGGATGCCATTGCCGGCGTTGTTAATATTCTAAGTGAGGAGCCAGCAACGCCGGGTACCATCCAGGGGAATCTTATTGGCAATTATCAAACTAACAATGGCTTGGCCGGTGTTCATGCCCGCCTAGCCGGTAATCAGGGCGGAATCAATTGGAGTGCATATTACACGGGCAAAATGGCTCATGATTTCCAGAATGTCAATGATGGTTACGTTTTTGATTCCCGGTTCAGGAACAATGATTACGGTGCCAGTCTCGGTATAGCCAAATCCTGGGGAAATTCCAGGTTATCCTTTACTTCATTTAATCAAAACCTGGGTATTGCTGAAGGTGAACGGGACAGTGCCACCGGAGCCTTTGTAAAGCAGGTCAATAATAATGGGGTCATGGCACAGCAAATCACGGATGCTTCAGATGGGAAGTTATATTCTATGGCTATTCCTAACCAGCAGATCCTTCATCAGAAATTAACCTGGATCAATAATTTCTACCTGGCCAATAATGCCCGGATTGGTATATCCCTGGGACTGCAACAGAATACCCGCAAGGAATTTGGGGATGTCCTGCATGCAGATGAACCCGGACTAAATCTTCGCCTTCGCACCCTTAATTACGATCTGCATTACCTGTTTGCCCAGACTCACGGCTGGGAAATCAGCACCGGGATCAATGGGATGGGTCAGCAAAACCGCAATTCAGGGGTGGAATTCCTGGTTCCGGATTATCAGCTTTTTGATATTGGTGCTTACCTGATTGCCCACAAAGACCTGGGGGCCTGGTCGTTTTCCGGAGGAATTCGCGGCGATTACCGGAGTCTTAAGACCGATGTTTTGTTTGTGGATTCTCTACATGAACGAGTGCAACAGCCTGTTTCCAGCGGATCCACTTTGTTTTCAGCTTTTGACAAGGTATTTTCTAGTCCTTCCGGCAGCCTCGGGCTCTCGTATGCCTATAATACCCGCACCCATTTTAAGGCGAATCTGGCCTCTGGTTACCGGGCGCCGAACATTGCAGAACTCGCAGCCAATGGCGTTCATGAAGGTACCATTCGTTATGAGTATGGGAATCAGCAATTGAAAGCGGAAAATAGCCTTCAAGGGGATTTGGGGGTAGCGTATAACTCCACACACCTGTCGATAAATGCTTCCTTGTTTTACAACCATATCAGTCACTTCATTTATACGCAGAAGCTTCCAGGGGCAAATGGAGTCGATTCTATTCCCAGATCTGATAATCCCCTGAATTATGCGGCCTATATTTATGAACAGGGGGCTGCGAATCTGTTTGGGGGAGAATTGTTCATTGATTTACATCCACATCCACTGGATTGGCTGCATTTTGAAAATACATTTTCCTATGTGCAGGGTCGGTTTGCCGGAGGCGTGGATAGTGCAAAATACCTGCCCAATATTCCCGGAGCCCGGTGGCTCATCGGTCTGAGAGCCCAGGCCCGGCACTCCTATAAGCAAATTGGAGGTGCCTATCTGAAGGTAGAGCTGGATCATTATTTTGCCCAAAACCAGGTATTTTCTGCCTATCAAACGGAAACAGCTTCACCGCAATATAGTCTGCTGAATGCTAGTCTGGGATTTGATGTCCTTCGGGCTAAAAAAACCTTGCTAAGTATAACGGTTGCCGGTCAGAACCTATTGGATGAAGCCTATCAGAATCACCTGAGTCGGCTTCGTTATGCGGATATCAACAATGTAAGCGGAAAGCAGGGGATCTTTGGGATGGGTCGGAATATTAGCCTTCAGGTCGCCATTCCGATCACATTCAAGGAGGCTGGAAAGATTGGTTCATAAGGATTACTCGATTCTTACCGCAAAGAATGAACTGCTCATCGCATTTTACATTCAGTTCATGCAAAATAATTATTTGGAAGAGCTGCATTGATTAGATTAGTAGAGATAAAATCAATGATCAGCTATGGCGACAATTATTGCAAAAGAATCAATTCCTGAACTTCAAATCTTACCAGCCGGTGAAGACCGTTCGAATGAATGGTACCATCAATTGGGTTATTCCTGCCGATTGGGGAATGAATTTAAAGGGAAAACGATGGTAACTTTTGAGACCAGCACAGGGCCCAAATCGGTGCAAACCACGATATGGTCCGTCACTGATAATCATTTATTATTGAAGGGCGGGGTGGATATTCCACTGAAAAGCATCATTGATGTTTCCTGTTAATGAATAATGGAATCAATAATTAATTGAGGTAAGCCTCAATTTGTTAGTAAAAGAATCCGGCAGTGTTATAATTTCGCAGCAATGGAAGATGTCCGGTTTGGGGATATCTGCATACGCCCCTATTATGAACCGAGAAGAAATTATCACCCGCATTAATGCCTTTCTAGCAGAGGATTTTGAGGTTGATCCTGAAAGCCTTCAGCCAGAGGCTTCGCTGAAAGATACCCTGGATCTGGATTCACTGGATTATATCGACCTGGTGGTTGCTATTGAGCACCAGTTCGGGTTCAAAGTAAATCCGGAGGATTTTCAGAGCATGGTGACCATGACCGACTTTTATAATTATGTAGAGCTGCGACTGGCTGCATAGGCGGCATAAGTATTATTTGTCGACTGAGAAAACCTTTATTCATTCTATACTACCGTACATGTCTCAGCCAGCCTGGCAAGGGCGTTCCCGTGGTAGCGATTGGGGTTACCGCATTTTTATCTGGCTTATCCGAAAATCAGGCTTAAAGGCGGCTTATGCCCTGCTCCAGGTCGTGGGATTATATTATCGCATCGCGATGCCAGGAGCCATTCGGCCACTGAGATATCTGTACAATGAACGAATGGGTTTTCCAAAATCAGTGACCCGTAATCTTATAAAGCGGAATATTCGTTTTTTCGGACAAACGCTAATCGATAAAATTGCCGTGTTGACGAATTCTGCGAAGGAACTCAGCTTTGATCATGAAGGCGTAGAATACCTGGAGGAACTCGCTAAATCCGGAAAAGGTGGCCTGGTAATATCGGCCCATCTGGGAAACTGGGAGGTGGCAGGACACATGCTGAAACGAGTCGGTGCGAAAATTAATATTTTAATGTATGATGGCGAAGGGGAGCAGCTAAAAGCATTGATGGAGCGTTATGATGCCAAAAGAAGTTTCAACATTATTTATGTGCGTGAAGACCTTAGCCATATCTATGAAGTATCAGCAGCGCTGAATCGTGGCGAATTGGTTTGCCTTCATGCAGACCGCTTCCGGCCAGGAAACCGGACGATGAAACATTCCTTTTTGGGTGAAAATGCTTTTTTTCCTGCTGGCCCATTTATTTTAGCTGCCAAGCTGCATGCACCCGTTTGCTTTGTTTTTGCATTTAAAGCCACTAACTTTCATTATCACTTTAAAGCATGGCCGCTGAAATCGTATGAGGGTAGAGGAATGACGGGTGCTGAATCAATGCTGAAGGATTTTATCGCACTACTGGAAGAACAACTTCAGCTTTACCCTGATCAATGGTTTAATTATTACAATTTCTGGAAAGCCCTGCCTTGATGGAACACCAAACAATAAATATTCTGGACCTGATCCCGCATCGGGCGCCCTTTATTATGATCGACACTATTGAACCAGGTGAACATCGTAATATCTGGTCCAGGTTCTACATTGCCAATGATAATATTCTTTTAGAAAAAGAACATTTTAGCGAAAGCGGACTCATTGAAAACATGGCGCAAACGGCTGGTGCCGGAAGTGGGTACATCTCCAGTCTTGACCCGGGACCTGGAAGAGTCGGTTATATTGGCGGCTTAAAAAACCTTCATATCTATTCCTTCCCGGTTGCAGGTTCTACCATACAAACGGAAGTGAGCTATGTAAATCAGGTAATGAGTGCCTTGATCGTCGAAGGAAAAGTGTTTCAAAATGAAAAACTGATGGCAAGTTGTGAATTAAGAATCTTTATCCAGTCATGAAAACGATCTTCTGAAAACGACGCTTCAACATAGTACAACCATCGAGGTGAAATTCAGCGAGGCAGATCCCCTGGGGATCGTCTGGCATGGGCATTTTATTCGCTATTTCGAAGATGGCAGGGAGGCATTTGGATCTCAATATGGCCTCCGTTACCTGGATCTTTATCGCGAGGGAATTGTGGTTCCAGTGATTCATATCGATTGCGATTACCGCAGAATGTTACGATATGGACATACCATTCGTCTCCTTACCACCTATGTCGATAGTCCTGCCGCCAAGCTGCTTTTTGATTATACAATAACCGACCTGGAGACCGAAGAAACGGTGGCCACCGGGAGATCCGTCCAGGTATTTACTTCCCGGGAAACGCTTGAACTTCAATTGACCGTTCCGGCATTCATGGCTGAATGGAAACAAAAATGGCTTGCCAATTCATAAGGATGAACACGGTCTATGGAGTAGCGAGTAATGTTTGTAGTCCTCTTGGATTAAGTACCGAGGAAGTTTGGACCTCCATGCAGCAGGGACAATCTGGAATCAAAACAATCTTTGATCCAGCCCTACTGGATCGCCCCATACCCCTTTCCCGCTTTAACCAGGAACAATGGGAAGTAATAGCCCATAGAAATGACCAACCGAGCCTAAGCCGTATGGAGCAACTGGCCCTATTCTCGGCAAAGGAAGCCATCCAAAATTGCGCCAGACCATTGGATTTGTCCACAACGCTAATGGTATTGAGCACCACCAAAGGCAATATTGATGGATTGGGACATGGAAATGATCCGAGGAATCGCCTCAGCAACAGTGCTGCATTGATCGCAGCTAGCCTTGGGATACCGGGTAGGTCTGTAGTTATTTCTCATGCCTGTATTTCCGGATTAAGTAGCCTGATGTATGGCATGCGACGCCTTCAACTCGGCGATTACCGAACTGTAATCATTGTTGGTGTAGATATTCTAAGCCGTTTTGTAATTTCTGGTTTTGCTTCATTCATGGCCTTGTCGAGTGCTCCTTGCCGTCCATTTGACCTACATCGTGATGGAATTAATCTGGGTGAAGCGGCGGCTACAATGATTCTATCTCTGGACCCCGGCAAGACACCGCTTGCCATTTTGAGTGGAGCGGCCACCTCTAATGATGCCAATCACATTTCAGGTCCATCCAGAACGGGTGCGGAGTTGGCACTTGCAATTGGTCGATCGATACAGGAAGCCGGAATAACTTCAGCGGATATAATGGCTATTTCGGCGCATGGAACTGCGACCTTATATAATGATGAAATGGAAGCGAAGGCCTTTGCACTGGCTCAGATTCTCCATGCACCATTACATAGTTTGAAGGGCTATTTTGGGCATACCCTTGGTGCAGCAGGTGTCCTGGAGTCGGTGCTTCTTGTGGAAAGTATCCGTCGTGGGCGGATGATCCCATCTGCCGGGTTTGAAACCTTAGGCGTTTCGGAAGCAGTCTCTATCAGTCAACAAGCAGAGAACTGCGCTATTAAACATGCATTAAAAACAGCCTCCGGTTTTGGGGGGTGTAATGCGGCGCTCGTCTGGAGCAGGATCTAAAAGGGATATTCCGCTTAATCCCCTTTAGCGAAGGGCATTCAGACTCAACCAGCACATGGTACCTATTGCTGTGATCATTGCCGATTCCTCGATATCGAAATGGGGATTATGTACGGATGCTGTTAATTCGGTACCTCCTTTATTCGTGCCGATCCGGAAATAACAGCCAGGAACTTCATGGCTATAAAACGCGAAATCATCGGCGGTCATACGCAGATCCAGGCTTTTTACCTGCTCAACACCCAGATACTCACGGGCCCATTGTTCAGATGAAGCGGTCAGCGATGGATCATTATACAGCGACGGATATCCTTTCGGAATATCAATATCGGCAGTAGCACCGAAGGATTCACAGATATTCGTAACGATATTATGGATCAGGTAATGGGCCTTGTTTCGCCATTCTTCATCCATAGTACGAAGGGTACCACTGAGCTCCACCAGGTCCGGGATCACATTATTTACGGTGCCACCGGAAATCATTCCAAACGAAAGAACGGATGGGGATACCGGGTTGCTTTTGCGGGATACCACCTGTTGAAGGGCAGTGATCACCAATGCAGAAATGGCAATCGGATCTATGGTTTGGTGGGGTAAAGCAGCATGTCCGCCTTTACCATGGATCTTTATATGGATCTCATCCGTGCTAGCCATATATTGACCACTTCGGAAGCCGACCATGCCCGCAGGAAGGGTAGGGTATACATGCAATCCAAAAATGGCGCTTACGTCCGGGTTCTTCAGTACACCGGCTTCGATCATCATACTACCTCCACCAGGATGTTGTTCTTCACCCGGCTGAAAGATAAACTTGATCTGACCTTCCCATTCGGTCTTATAGGTGGATAAGATCCTTAATACCCCAAGAAGGCACGTAATATGGACATCATGACCGCAGGCATGCATAAGGCCGGGAGTCAGCGATTTATAGGCTACTTCGTTGGCTTCCAGGATGGGCAATGCATCCAGTTCGGCCCGGATGGCGATGCAGCGCTTACCGGGGTTCCGGCCTTCGAGAACACCAATGATGCCGGTTCCGGCAATGCCATTGGTGTGACTTATGCCCCATGCATCCAATTGCTGGGAAATAAATGCAGCCGTATTATGCTCCTCAAACGATAATTCGGGATGTTGGTGGATATAATGTCGAATCCGTTTCCACTCATCAAAATTCCCGGCAGCCATTTTCCGGATCGCATCAATCATCATCACGTAGTGAATTTATAACCACAATATCCGGAACAATCATACAAGGAGAATATAAACCACTCACTTGTTGATAAAAATCATATGCATCGGCCCTGGTTTTAAAATTACCCACTTTAAGGCGGAAGGTGGGTGAAATGTAGCTCATGTATGAAGGGACCTTTGGAAACCTACGCAGAAAATCGATTTTACGTTGGGTAGCAAGAGCACGATCATTCCCGTTATAGATCTGAACCCGGAACCCTTTCGCAGAATAGATGGAACCTTTCAGACCATGAAATCCTTTCTCATGTTTCTTACTAAAAAGCATGGCCAGCCTTGGATCTTCATGCACGGTAACCCCCCGGACAACTGAGGAATCGGGAAGCTGGGCAATAGCATTGAATGGGAAGATTAATAGAACGAGTAAAGAGTAAAACCGCATAGGCAAAATTTAATGTCAGAGAAACCGTTGAATTTTGAATAAGTTCCGTTTATCCGAAAACGCTAAAATTACACTCCGCCAATGGATTGTGACTCCTCTAAAATCTTTTTGGAGGCAGAACAACCAATTCGTGAAGCTCCGGCATCGATCAATTCTTTCACAAATGCGAAACTTCGGATGCCTCCGGAGGCTTTAATACCGATATGAGGTGGTAGTAAGGAGCGCATGAGTTGTACATCGGCCACTTTTGCACCTGACTCCGCAAAACCGGTTGATGTTTTTAGGTAATCGATATTGAACCGGCCATATAATTCACAGCACTTCCGAAGTTCATCCTCTGTGAGTATGCCACTTTCTACGATCACTTTAAGTTTCTTACCTCTTAACTTAACGACTTCCAGTATTTCACGGATTTCCAATTCCAATCCTTTCCAGTTCCCGTTTTTCAGGGCACCAATATTGATGACCATATCCAGTTCCTCCGCTCCCCCCATGATCGCCATTTCAGCCTCCATGGCTTTAACTGAAGGTAAATGGTAGCCAAAAGGGAAACCAATAACCGTTGCAAGGGCTACCTGACTTCCATTGAGAATTTCGGCGGATTCATGAACATAAGTAGGAGGAACACATACGGCCGCAAAGCCCGCATCCAAGGCTTCTTTACAAAGTACCTGTATTTCAGACTTTGTTGCTCCTTGCTTCAAAAGGGTATGATCGATGTAGGATGCGATATTCATGACTGCAATTTATTTCATGGCTGGCATAGCTGAAAGTTTCGACGGGCTAGCTAAACCGACATCGCTAAAAACGAAGGAGGGGCCCCCTGCGGTGTGCTACTGTCCTGGATGGGCTTGCATCCATCCATTCCGCAATAAAAATGCCTCGCACTTATCACAAAAACCCGTTTCCTCATCCAAATGATTGCCTCCCGCTGCATCCCGCATGTAGCAGGATTTTACCGGACAATGCGGCAAACCCTGGGTATGGCCTAATTCATGGATGACCACCTTTGGTAGTTGTCGCAGGATTTTTGCCGGATCTAAGCGATAGGAAGATATTACAGCGGCATTGCCGGGTGTAAATCCAAGGCCCATAATGCCCCAATCCGGAATCCGACCATTACTGGTACTAATGTCACGACTGGTTAGACCGATGATAACCGTATCATCACTGCCCATATGATTCAGAAAACGTATCAGGGAATCTGCCCGATATCGATTTCTAGGTGCATAATACGCATTGGCAGGAAGTGAAATGGCTGTTCGGATATATACCCTGGAACACATTTTCTTAACTGACTGGTAAACGGCTGAAACCTCCTGGCGAGGAAAATCCGAAAATGGTTGGATAATAACGACCCGATTACTGCCTACATGATGGGTACAAGCCATTGAACCCAAACATAAAATCAGGATCAAACCATACCCTCTAAAGAATCGCTTCCAATTATTCAACTAAAAATCTTAATCAATCCTCCAAAGATCACCAAAATCCCGAATGAAGTGAGGCCGTACAATACCATGCTCATCGACCCACCCGAATAAAATTTCATGATGGTTAATCCACAACTGGTTACCAGGATAAGGCCACCCGCCACCAGAAGGACCAAACCTGCTGTGATTGCACGGGCACGACGAAGTTTCTTCAACTCCTCCATCAATGGTTTTACCAGGTGTTCCGTACCAAACTGATCATACAGGATCCGATGGATCTCCCCATCCGTCTTTCCTTCCCGGAGCAATTGCGTGAGCTCAATCTGTGGCATCTGAGAAGCTGTAGTACTAGCTGGTTCCATACCTATTAATTTGTAAGCAACAAGATAGGAAATTTAATATTTTATTGCTAGATAATAAGCAGGTATCTGAAATGTTTTATCGGTACATGTATTCAACCCCATTTACACCATTTTCTACTAGTTCATATCATACCGGCATCCATGTGGGATACTATTCTCAATATCTATTCGTCCGACGAGGTGCTACCTTATCGATAATCAGACTGGCAACAAATGCTTCCACTAAACTTAAAGGAATGGCATAGTAAAGGAGTTTATAGGGTAGAACCGAAAGATTACCCAGACTTAGCCACATGAGTACAAAAGCGAATAGCCAGGCTAATAGTCCTGTCTGAATCCAATTGTACTTCCGGGAGATGGCGTAAATGCCTATTGCAAAACATATACTCCAGACCCCCCAAATGGCACCATTCAAGGGGCTTTGTGGAAAGCTCAAGCCTAAATGTTTATAATGATCTAACCAAAGCGGTAAACACAAAAATTGATTCCTGAAAAATTCCGAAAGACAAATCCATATGGCTGCTAAAAAAATGGGCAAAACAAGCCGTTTAATAAGGTACATGCCTTCTATTTAAGTGTTGCTAAAATTAATCTGATTTTTTAATGCACCTATTAATTAACGGGTTATTGAAATGATACAATTTAATACAATCTTCAACAGTAGAATGGGGTCTTACATCTGGGGCATCTAAAATTTGCTAAGTTGGTATAGCTATAAGGTTTATTGCGCCTGCCCACCTGTAATTTGTACTCAAATTCAACCTGTATGTCTTACCTGGATGATTATCTGCAAAGCATTACCAATAAGGAACACTTTTGGAAGCTTCAGGCAGCAAAACTGGCATGGACGGTTGCCCCGCAAACAATCCTCCGAGAGCCTAAAACTCATTTCTATGAATGGTTTCCGGATGGCATCACTAATATGTGCGATCTCTGCCTGGATGTACATGTGCATCAGGGGCGTGGCGACCAGACAGCCATTATTTATGATAGCCCGGTCACTCAGGTAAAAGAACAAATTACCTATAGCCATTTGCTAGACAAGGTTTCGCGCTTTGCCGGTGCGCTTCAAATTCTGGGTATTTCAAAAGGAGATACGGTCATCATCTATATGCCTATGGTCCCGGAAGCCATCATTGCGATGCTGGCCTGTGCTCGCATCGGTGCCATCCACTCCGTGGTCTTTGGTGGTTTTGCACCGCATGAACTGGCGCTAAGGATCAATGATGCTGCTCCCAAAGCCATAATTTCCGCGTCCTATGGTGTTGAAGGGCAGCGCAAGATTCCGTACAAACCTCTGGTAGACCGGGCTATAGAAGAAGCCAGTATGAAGCCAGAACACCGCATCTTCTTTCAACGGGAAATCGCTTATGATGCCTTGGATCAAGCTGGAGAGCTGGACTTTTACAAGATTCTCAATGCATCCAGCCCGGTAGAATTTGTTCCATTACCTTCAACGCATCCCCTGTATATACTCTATACCAGCGGCACCACGGGAACACCCAAAGGGATCGTCCGGGACATCGGTTCTTATGCAGTAGCCCTTAAATATTCAATGTCCGCCATTTACAATATTCATCCCGGGGATGTGTATTGGGCAGCCAGCGATGTAGGATGGGTCGTCGGCCATTCCTATATCGTATACGCTCCTTTATTACAAGGTTGTACTACGGTACTTTTCGAAGGGAAACCTGTTGGCACTCCTGATGCAGGCACTTTCTGGCGGGTGGTTGAAGAATACCAGGTCAAAACCCTTTTCACCGCACCTACTGCTATCCGGGCGATTAAAAAGGAAGATAGCAAGGGCTTGCTATTGAAAGGTAAATATGATATCACCTGTCTGCAAAGCATTTTTCTGGCCGGCGAACGCTGTGATCCACCCACCCTGGAATGGCTCCAGCAATTGGTGCATATTCCGGTTATTGACCACTGGTGGCAAACAGAAAGTGGATGGCCTATGCTCAGCATTCCCATGGGCATCGAGCCGATGGCGGTCAGGCCCGGAAGTGCCGGCGTTCCGGTAACAGGTTTCGACATCCAGATCTTTGATGAAGATGGTGTGATGAAGGAAAATAATAGTGAAGGGAATGTCGTGATTCGTCTTCCCCTTCCTCCTGGTTGCCTCACCACACTTTGGAAGGATGATGCCCGTTATGTAAAAGAATACCTGAGTCATTATGAGGGTTATTACCTGACAGGTGATGGGGGCTATTTCGATGAAGATGGTTTCTGCTATATCATGGGCCGCATTGATGATGTGATCAATGTCAGTGGCCACCGGATGTCGACCGGAGAAATGGAAGAAATTGTGGCGGCGCATCCTGCGGTGGCAGAGTGTGCGGTTGTTGGGGTAAAGGATGCTTTACGTGGTCAGCGTCCTATCGCCTTTATTGTACTGAAAGATGGTGTTCCTGAAACCAAGGAGGATATCGCTGACCAGATCATTGAACTGATCCGTAACCAAATCGGTGCTATTGCCTACCTCAAGAATGTCTATATCCTCCAAAAACTGCCCAAAACCCGGAGTGGAAAGATCCTTCGTAAAACCATCCGAAGCATCGTAGATCACGTACCATACTCGGTACCTTCTACCATTGATGATATCTCGGTGCTTGATGAACTGGTCGCCTTGTTCTGATAGCAAAAGCCATCATTGCCTATTCCAACAACAAACGGTAATCGTGCTCCTACCTAAAAATTGAAATTGTAGGTGATGCTCGGCAGGATGGGGAAGATCGATACTTCCATGACTTTTACATCATAGGTTCCGGTGGCCGTTTTCTTGGTATCCACGTAGAGGAAATAAGGATTGTGCCGATCATAAACATTGTAAATGGAGAAGGCCCAACTGCCTTTCCAGCGATGCGCTTTCTGATGCTGTGGGGTGTAAATCGCTGAAATATCCAATCGATGATAGGGAAATATCCGGTAGGCATTCAGCTTGCTGTATTGTGCGACCAACTGGTTGTCAATAAAATAATAGTTGGTGGGTAAGGTGATGGCATTGCCAGAACCATAAACAAAAACAGCCGATAAGGTCCATTTTTTGCTTTGTTCATAAGATGCAACAACTGATACATCATGCCGGCGGTCATACTTTGCCGGGAAGCGGTCCCCATTGTTCAGGAGATCAAAATATTTGTAGGTCCAACTCAGGGTATAGCCCACCCATCCTGTGAATTTACCTTTGGTTTTATTTACAAAGAATTCTGCACCGTAAGCATTCCCGCGACCAAAAACAAAATCCCGCTCCGGATCATGCAAGGAAGAAGGTACATATCCCTCCTTATACTCAATCTGGTTCTGCATGTCTTTATAATAGACTTCTACCGAGGTCTCGATCTGATTGTCCAGGAAATTGCGGAAATAACCCAACGAATATTGCCAGGCACGTTGTGGCTGGACATAATAGGTGCTAGGAACCCAGATATCCGTCGGCAAGGTGCTCCCGTTATTACTGACCAGGTGGATGTACTGATTGGTTCGGACCACGCTGGTCTTTATGGATGAATTATGGCCCAGATCGAACCGCAAATTCAATCGTGGCTCCAGGCCTCCATACGTTTTTACAATCTGTCCGGAACCATATTGTATGCTATCTAAAGGATGTTCCAATGCGTCATAGGTGGTACGGGTATAAGGCCCCACCTGTGCAAACCAGGAATAGCGCAGTCCGGCATTTACTTTCAGCCATGAATATGGATCCCAGTCATCCGAAATATAGGCTGCCGCTTCATGCGCATATTTAATCAAGGCATTATTCGGTGCAAATACGGTTGTATCTGAACGACCGGAAATCTGGTTGGGAATAAACGTATGATAGGTATAGGCGATTCCCGCTTTTACATGATGATTGCCATTGGTATACCAATCGAGATCACTTTTTGCATTCCAGTCATGAATCCCGGAACTGAGTTTGACATCAAAGTTGTTTTGTTCCCCTTCGAAAACGAATGAATACTTATTATAGATCAGGCTGGTATTCAGAAATACCTTGCTATTGAATAAATGGTTGTATCGTAAAGTAGCCGTGCTGTTTCCCCAGGGAATATTGGCTTTAAATGATTGCTCCGAATTGGAAAATGTAAATTTGTCCTGCCCAAAATAGCCACTCAGGTAAATATGGTCCTTTTCGCCCAGTTTATAATTTGCTTTCAAATTGGCATCATAGAAATAATAGCCCGAACCATTTAGTTTATCACCTGCAAATGGTTTCGCCACGACATCAATATAGGTGCGCCGACCGGAGAGCATAAACGAACCCTTCCCTTTATCAATAGGGCCTTCTAGGGTCAACCGGGAGGCGATCAGACCAATGCCGCCCTCGGCATGATATTCCTTGGAATTCCCTTCTTTCATGGAAACATCCACCACCGAGGAAAGCCGTCCTCCATAATTCGCAGGCATACTTCCTTTGATGAGGGTCACACTTTTGATCGCATCTGAATTAAACACCGAAAAGAATCCAAATAAATGCCCGGTATTATAAACCACGGCGTCATCCAGTAAGATCAGGTTTTGATCCGGACCTCCTCCACGAACATAAAATCCGCTATTCCCTTCACCAGCACTCTGGACCCCTGGCATCAACTGTAGCGTTTTGAGGATATCTGTTTCTCCAAAAATCACAGGCAGGGTTTTGATCTTATCGATGCCCAGCGAAATGGTCCCCATTTCTGAATTCCGGACATTCTCGTCTTTACGTTCTCCGGTAACCACTACTTCCTGGATCTCAGAGCTTCCTTTCAGATCGGCATTAAACGTCTTACTTTCATTAAGCGCCATGGAAATCTGTAAACTGGAGTAGCCCACATACGAATAGGTAATAGTATAGGTGCCGGCAGGAAGGCTGATCGAGTAATAGCCATAGTTATTGGTGGTCGTACCAATACCCAGTTCCTTGACAGCAACCGTGGCTGAAATCAGGGTTTCATTGCTTTTATTATCCCGGATATACCCGGAAAGGGTCACTTTATTTTGTGCCGTTGCAAGGATTGGGAGAAGCAGAAATAGCCAGATTCCAATTCCTCGTATATAATGGGTCATCGGGTTGCATTTAATTGTCTATAACACCATTCGGGAGCTCCGGGTTCAAAAAATAGTATGACTTTATAAAGAATCCTGAACTTCTCCGCATTCCATCATCACTTTTCCGTAATAGGGATTTTTAATTTCGCTTTCATTACTCAGCCAAAAGGCCCCTTTATGATCAAAGGCCATCGGGCAAAATTCCTTATAAACGCCAGCGTGCCGAAGCTTTGCTGCGGTTGCCAGTTTATAAAGGCTTTCGGAAATACCTGCAAATTCCAATCGCTTCGCCTCTATACTATCCACTTTAATAGTGGTAATGGCTTCGCTTTTCTTCATAATGTCCTGGGCATTTCCCCGCAATTGAGGGTTTAATTTTGCAGAGGAATCCTGGGCCAGGAAGATTTCAGCAGCCGACATCAATTTTGAGGCAGCCTCATCGGCTTTCGCACCATTCGTATTAACGAGGGCATCTTTAACGCCATAATAATTATTGATCATATTGACCAACTGCCGGGTAGCGTCGACACTTAAGTCACTTTCCGGAGTTACTGGTGGTTTTGGAGCTACTATTTCCTTGGTAGTAACGGGTTTACCGCTGTCTTTACAGGCTTGAAGTGTGAATATAAACAAGACCAGAAGCGGGAGCATGTATCGCATATCGTGAAATTTCCTGGCAAAAGTAAGCCAATGCCGCACCGCTAGAGCGCGTGCCTTAATTTCGCGCCGCTATGTTGATATCCCTGCAGAATGTTTCGTTTCACTTTGGTGCCCGTGCAATCCTTGAAAATGCCAGTTGGCAGGTGCACAATGGGGAACGTATTGGCCTGGTTGGTCCTAATGGAGCGGGTAAGTCCACCGTGTTACGCCTGATGACTGGCGCTTATGTTTGTGATGGTGGCTCTATCAGCAAGCCTAAGGACGTCAGCCTGGGCTTTTTTAACCAGGATCTTCTGTCCTTTTCAACCAGTGATTCCATTCATTCAGTAGGTATGCAGGCCTTTGAACGCGCCAAAGAGATCGAAGTCCTTATGGAACGGATCCTGAAAGACCTGGAATCCAAGCCGGATGATGCCAAACTTCTGGATGATTATAGCCATGCCCTCCATGATTTTGAGGTGGCCGGCGGCTATGAAATGGAACATAAGACGGCCGAAGTCCTGGAAGGTTTGGGCTTTTCAACTGCCGATCTCCAGCGTCCCTATAATGAATTTAGTGGGGGATGGAGAATGCGGGTCCTACTGGCCAAAATGATGCTGCAGGCACCAGAGCTTCTTCTGCTCGATGAACCGACCAATCACCTGGATCTTCCGTCTATTGAGTGGCTGGAACGCTACCTCCAGAGCTATCCCGGGAGTGTGATCATCGTAAGCCATGACCGGTATTTCCTGGACCGGATGGTGACCAAGATCGTCGAGGTCTTCCAACGTGATTTGGTTCAGTACAGTGGGAACTATTCCTTCTTTGAAATGGAAAAGGCCGAGCGCATGGAACTCATGCAACGGGCTTATGAGAACCAGCAGGATTATATCCGTCAACAGGAACGTTTTGTAGAACGATTTAGGGCTAAGGCCTCTAAGGCAGCACAGGCACAGAGTATCGTGAAGCGTCTTGATAAACTGGATCGCATTGAAAGTCCAGATGCTTCCGTGCCTCGAATGAACATCAATTTCGACGTGGCTGTGCAACCGGGCAAGATCATTTGTACCCTAAAGGATATTTCCAAGAATTTTGGTAAGCTTCAGCTCCTGAAGCATGCGAATGCAGAAATCATTCGTGGTGACAAGATCGCTCTGATCGGTGCCAATGGTAAGGGTAAATCCACGCTGCTTCGAATCATTGCAGGCAAGGAGGTATTTGATGGGGAGCGGAAGCCCGGCCATAATGTTGAAGAAAGCTTTTATGCCCAGCATCAGCTGGAGGCATTGGATATAGAATTGGAGATCCTTGAAGAACTGAAGCGCAGTGGTAGTGGCAGGACGGAGGTAGAACTCCGACAGCTATTGGGTTGCTTCCTGTTTGGTGGCGACAATGTCTTCAAAAAGATCAAGGTACTGAGTGGTGGTGAAAAAGCACGGGTAGCGCTGGCCAAAACGATCATCACCAAAGCCAATTTCATGCTGCTGGATGAGCCGACGAATCACCTGGATATGCAGAGCGTGGAAATGCTGGTCGATGCCCTGAATGAATATGAGGGAACCTTGATCATCGTAAGTCACGATCGTTATTTTATCAGTCAGACAGCGAACAAGATCTGGTGGATCGAGGATGAGAAGATCAAGGAATTCATAGGCAGCTATGATGAATGGCATACCTGGCTGGAAGACCGGGAGAAGGCTCAGAAAAAACTGACGGGTGGGCTAGAGGCTGCTCCTGTAAAAGTGGAGAAGAAGGAAGCTGCTAAGGCACCCGAACCTAAAAAAACAGTAGACCCGGAACAGAGGGCCCGACAGAAGGAATATGAAAAGCTGCAGAAGAAAGCCGAAAAATTGGAATCGGAACTGAAGGTGATGAACGCGGAGAAGGCCAAGTTGGAAGCCCAGTTAGGAGATCCTTCCTTTTATGCGGATAAACAAAAATTCAGTGAACTGGATGCCAAATACCGCAGCCATACTTTGGCGGTGAATCAAGTGAATGCAGATTATGAAAAGACGTTTGAGGCTTTGATGGAGTTGGAGGAAAAGTTGGGGTAGTAGATAGCAATCCCATGTGTGTGGTGAGGTGAATTAAATAGATTCCACGATTAATATTTTTTTGACCGAGTTTCAAGTTGGTTTTGCCTAATGGTTCAACCAAAACCGGCAGAGCAATTTTAATTTGTAGGTCAATAAATAGTTCACAATTTCTGGTGTCTTTTTTTTGCTATAAACCTAAGCCTAGCTCAATGAAGTTTTTGCTGATTCTTTGCATTATCTTCTTACCCCAATTTTCAAATGCCCAAATAAGGTTTAGAAATTTGGACCTTAAAAATCCGGATACTGGTGTTTTGTACGAATATTTAGATAATTCACTTGAATTAGCCAACACCCCTTTTGATCCAGCAATATCTATAGAGTATTCAGTGGATGGTAGATTTGTAAAAGTTCAGCCTTTTAAAGGAACATACATTATTTGTCCCTCAGGCCTTGAACCTGTTGTAGTTATTGCTTATAAAGGGAAACGGAAAATTCTGGAAAAAACCTTTCAGATTGTGAAAAGACCAGATCCTGTATTGCTTTTTTTTGGCTCATTCGATTCTATTGTTAGTAAAGCACAAATATTATTAAATCCCCGAATCACCCTTACAATTCCTGAGAGTCTTTACATTCACTATCGAGCAATTATTTATTCCTGCATTCTAGAAATAAAAACCAAGGGTGAGGATCCTCAGCGCTTTTTCATCCAATCAGGACAGTTGACTTCTGAAGCTCGGGAATTGGTCCAAAGGTTAAGGCCTGGGGACAAAATTCATTTTACAGATATTATATTTGGAGGCCCTCCTTCTTTTTGTCCAAGAGGATTTGGAGACAAAACCATTACAATCAGGTAAGGTAATTGCTTAATAGTTATTAGGATCATAACCCTGTCTATCCTTAAATCCCAAGCATTCTGATTCAGACAATTTGCGGATTTTCAGGTTGCTGTTGTCTGAATCAGGATGCTCAGGATTTTAGAATCATCAGGATGTAAATCCGGTAAATCCTTTAATCCTGAAAATCCTGATTCAGACAATTTGCGGATTTCCAGGATGCTGTTGTCTGAATCAGGATGCTCAGGATTTTAGAATTATCAGGATGTAAATCCAGTAAATCCTTTAATCCAGTAAATCCTGATTCAGACAATTTGACAATTTCTAACAAAGGGAAGTTTCGCTTCTGAGTTTCCGAAGCCTACTTTTGTCGATTATAATTCCATTAGCTCACCATCATACCCCTTCTATTTCGTATACCATCCTTCGATATTTCCTCCAAAGTAGATCTTCAAATCCTGGACAATGCCATCAATGTGGTAAAAAAGGAAGTGGAAAACCGCTATGATTTTAAAGGCAGTCACGTAACCGTAGAACTGAACAAGAAGGAGATGCAGATCCAGCTCGAAGTGGAAAGCGATTTGCAATTGAAGCAACTCGAAGACATCCTTCTTACCAAAAGCATGCGGCAGGGAATCGAAGCAAATGCATTTGATATGAGCAAAGTGCACAGCGCCTCAGGGAAATACATTCGTAAAACCATTCTAGTCAGAAACGGACTGGACCGCGATGCCAGCAAGAAGATTGTAAAACTCATCAAGGATAGCGGACTCAAAGCCCAACCAGCGATCATGGATGATATCATCCGGGTGACGGCTAAGAAAATCGATGACCTTCAAGACGTAATACAGCTATGCAGAACCAGCAATCTGGACATGCCGTTACAATACATCAATATAAAAGCCTAAGCGTTCTGATTTCAGGAAGCCTTTTCGACACCCTAGAAATCAATCACCGCATCCTTTAACATCGGCTGAACCTTGTCCTTTTCAGAAACAAGGGTCTCATCGGCTCCAATTTTCCAATCAATTCCAAGTGCAGGGTCATTGTAGGCACTGCCCCCTTCAGCACTTTTATTATAGTAGTTATCGCACTTGTACATGATTTCTGCCGTTTCACTTAAAACGGAATAACCATGTGCGAAACCTCTTGGAACCAATAATTGACGCTTGTTCTCATCGCTGAGTTCAACCCC